>MDTB01030281.1_pt1 | contig 29740 bp, 32 predicted proteins | sample 811161 | NCBI WGS metagenome assembly MDTB01 (sample SAMN05326650, study PRJNA326480) | marine metagenome | isolation source: seawater | place: Mediterranean Sea | collected 2009 | reverse complement strand
GTCAAATTTTGATTTTTTAAAGGCTCTTTCAAAAAAATTATTTTCACGACACCATTTATATTGACGTTAAAAATATTGAAGTGGTCACTCTTAACATTTTTACAATGAGACACTGAATCAGAAATTCCGCTGGTTGAACCTTCTATGTAAGACTCTTCAACTGGGCGTAAACATATCTGCAACTCTCGGGCCATTGTCTCTATAGTCGTTTGTATTTTTGAGGATTCGCGATTTCTTTGCAACACCGCCGTAGCCATAAGCCCTATTAAAAAGAGCAGAACCATTCGTTCAAAAATAGTAATCTGATTTGCGTTGCTACTTTTTTTTAAAGACTCCATAAAATGAGTAAAACAGTTTTCTAATTCAGTGTTTCATAATTTGCTGATTAGGTTTAAGGGTCATCCGATAGTCCGTTATTACACGTTCCTCAACGTTGAACTTTAGACGAATAACCAACTCACTGTCGGGGGCAAAGCCCACGTTTGGATCGTACTCGAGGACATAGTCGTAGGGCAAAAACAATTTGCGGGAGACAACACCACCTGATTCATCCAACAGAAAAATTTCTAGTGTTGGGTATCTTAACGTGAATAAGGCCTTATTTCGAATAAGGGCTTCCAATTTTGCGACTTTATCACCAGATGAATCACTTATCACTAGATCAGAAGACTCTATATCAAGCCACGTCGTGGTGTCGATGTAATTTGACCCGCATTCCGGAATTCTACAGTGGCTTATAATTTTCTCATAAATAATTGGATACTTCTCCACGATAACTTGTCTTTTTAAAAAGGCCCATTGCATGCTAGCCAGCCCGATAAAAAACAATATTAACCAAAAATACACTCTCCTTCGAGGTTTTGGATTCATTCTAAATTCGGTCTCATATAGGTTTATTTCATCCTGTCGATCATCCTGAGCAACATTTTCTACAATCTTGCCGCCAAGAGATGAATTTTTTAGATGATCCTCAAAAGTTTTCTTATTTGGTAAAGGAATTTTTCGCAATTTTTTTGAGTTCTTTGGTACGTGTGAGGTCAAAGTACCAAATGCATCAAAAATATTTTTACAATACCCACATCTAACTTGACCAGCTGATTGCCTTAACTGTGACGTATTTACTTTAAAGGTGGTTCTGCACGCGTTACACGTTGTGTACAAGTTCACAGCTCCCCTTTAATCCTTTCCCCTTCAAGCAATACCCACCCACCTTCCTCGCGAACGCTAAGAATATTAAAAAATGATGAGAATGCAGCGATGACAGATCTCTTTTGTTCACTCAGTATGCCCGACAAAATTACCTTACCACCAGCAATGATTATTGATGCAAAAAGTGGAGCCATTATAATCAAGGGGTTGGCTAAAATGTTAGCAATCAATAAATCACAAGAGATACTAATTTCTTCTTTACCGTCTCGTATACCAATATCTACTTCGTTTATTTCAGCATTTCGCTTAGCAACTAACAAAGCCTCATCGTCTATTTCTATTCCGATAACTTTTGCTGCGCCAAGCTTTTTAGCTGCAATAGCCAAAATTCCCGACCCACAACCATAATCAATGACACACTTGTTTAAAGGAGGATTATCAGTCATCCATTTCAAACAAAGTCTCGTAGTAGCATGCGAACCAGTACCGAAAGCGGCACCCGGATCAATAGTCAAAGCAACCACCCCCTCTGAATGCTTGAATTCTGCCAATTTCCAACTGGGGACCACCAAAAGCCTCTCACCAATTCTAGTAACCGGGAATTGTTCTTGCGACTGGGCAACCCAATCCCTATCAACGAAAGATTTATCTTGAATTATTGATGGCTTTTTTATACCTACTTGCGACAGAATGCCTTCTAATCTAACGGCAATATTTTGCTCAAACGGAAAGATTGCCGCAACTTCTACCCTGCGCCATCGAAGTTGATCCCCATCCTCAATTTTTTCGTAAACAGGACTCTCTCTAACTTCTCCCTCGAAAGCATCTTTTAAATCAATTGAGATAGCCCCCTCTTGGAAAAACGTTTCTTCAACAATATCTACGTGATTGGGTTGAACTTTTAGCGTCACCAAAACCCATCTGTCTTTTGGTAATTTTTTTTTTTGATCTGAATCAATTATTTTTTTTGTTCTCAAGCTTTTCCTCTAGATAATGAATGCTTGTACCCCCTTTTAAAAAATTCTCGTCATTCAATAAATCCTTATGAAGTTCTAAGTTTGTTTCTATCCCTTCGACGACCATCTCTGATAACGCTATTCGCATCCTTCCGCATGCTTCTTGGCGATCTTTGCCGTGAGCGATAATTTTTGCAATCATAGAATCATAGTAGGGGGGAACAAAGTAATTATTATAAACGTGCGAATCAACCCTAACTCCGGGTCCACCCGGCATATGCCACTCTGTGACTTTACCCGGACACGGCCTAAAAGTTTTTGGATTTTCTGCATTAATTCGACATTCGATTGCATGCCCGTTGTAGTTAATATCTTTTTGAAGCAACTCGATCTTTTCACCCGCAGCAACCTTAATCTGATGCTTCACCAAATCGTACCCAGTAATCATCTCCGTCACCGGATGTTCGACCTGTAAGCGAGTGTTCATCTCGATAAAATAAAATTCCTCATTTTCGTACAAAAACTCAAATGTACCTACGCCCAGATACCCCATTTTTCTACACGCTTCTACACATTTTTCCCCTATTTTCTTCTTAGAAGCAGGGGGTATCATAGGTGCCGATGCCTCCTCCAAAATTTTTTGATGTCTTCGTTGCATTGAGCAATCCCGATCACCAAAATAAATAGAATTTTGGTAGCTGTCCGACAAAACCTGAATTTCGATGTGCCGCGGATTAGCCAGATATTTTTCTAGATACAAGTTTCCATTACCGAAAGCTAGCTCTGCTTCATGCTTTGTCATTGCAACCGCCGACAAAAGATCGTCCTCCGAAAAAACAACTCTCATCCCTCTTCCTCCTCCACCTCCGGCAGCCTTTACAAGAACGGGGTAGCCGACAGCTGTGGCTGTTTGTATTATGGCTCTGTCATCTTCGGGAAGAACTCCCTCACTACCTGGCACGACCGGAACTTTAGAATCAATCATTTCCCTCTTGGCACTTACTTTATCCCCCATTAAACGAATGGTGTCTGCGTTCGGTCCTATAAAAACAAAGCCGCTTTGCTGAACTCGTTCAGCGAAATCCGCATTTTCCGACAAAAAACCGTAACCAGGATGAATGGCCTCTACGTTTGTTACCTCAGCGGCGCTGATGATTGCCGGAATATTCAAATAGGAGTCGATACTCATAGGAGGTCCTATACAAACCGACTCGTCTGCCAATTTAACATACTTGGCATGAGCATCCGCCTCTGAATAAATTGCAACCGTTTTTATTCCTAATTCTCTGCAGGCCCGTTGAACCCTCAACGCTATCTCTCCACGATTGGCAATTAGAATTTTATGAAACATTTATTATTTTGCGATTTAACAAAAAAAAATTCATCCTATCGAAATCAAAGGCTGCCCAAATTCGACTGCTTGTCCATTTTCAACAAATATTTGTTTAACTACACCGCCAATTTCCGCCTCTATCTCATTCATCAATTTCATTGCCTCGATAATACAAATCGTGTCGCCAGTACCCACTTGCTGACCAACCTCAATAAATGGTTTCTGCCCTGGTCCAGAGGCTCTGTAAAAAGTTCCAACCATCGGCGACTTAATTATGTTTTTTTCAGCAGGCAAATCAGAAATACCCCCCTCCTTCACCTGTTTTGAAACTTCGGTTGGAAACGTTGGGGTTGCTAGAGGAGCTTGCTGTGGTGTGGGAGGCTCTAGTCGGCGACTAATTCTTACCTTTTCCTCCGCTTCCGTAATCTCTAATTCCGCAATACCAGACTCTTGCACTAAATCGATCAATTTTTTTATTTTTCGTAAGTCCATAATTTATTTCATCTTCAGTTGATTTATAGCGTATTCCAGAGCTACTTCATAACCGTAATCACCTAAACCACAAATTACCCCTTCGGCCAAATCACTGAAAAAAGATTTGTGCCTAAACGATTCCCTCGAGTGAATATTCGAAAGGTGAACCTCAATAAACCGGATATTGACACTGGATATGGCGTCTCTAAGGGCAACACTGGTGTGGGTAAATGCAGCAGGATTAATAACGAGGAATTCACATTTAAGATCAGGAGCCTTTTGAATCTGATCTATAAGAGCGGCTTCGGAATTACTTTGAAATATCTCTAAGGTAACTCCATGGCCAGAAGCCTTTTCCTCAAGCAACTTGTTTATGTCAGTTAATTTTCGACTGCCATAAATACTCGGCTCACGAGTGCCTAGTCGATTTAAATTTGGTCCATGTAAAACCATAATCTTTCTTTGCATTCTTGAACGACCCTGTGTATTGACTCTTACTTTAACCGATTATATCTAATTTTAACCACATTTTATCAGATTTTTACTAAATTTAGCGTTTTTTCTGATCAATCACCATTTTCTGTATTTCGCGGAGGTTTGATTCCGACAATTCACCCACTATTTGTTTCACTATTTGCTCCTTGTTTTTTATAACCACGGTGAAAGGTAATCCTCCTGAGAAATTTCCCAACTCGTAAGCCATATCAATCCCAGCGCTTTTTCCTATTAAAACTGGATAATTCACTTTATTTTGAACTATAAATTCACGCAGCTTTAACTCACTGTCAATACCAATCCCTAGAACCTGTAGATTCTTTGGAGGATGTTCTTTCTGAAATTCCACCAACAAAGGAATTTCGTTTAAGCAAGGAGGACACCATGTCGCCCAGAAATTTAAGACTAGAATATCAGCTGGCCAATCGCCGACTTCTACTAAATTTCCATTCAAATCCAAAAGAGGCACTTCCAACGCACGCTTAACGGGGGTCTTTGTCCAATCAAGATAAAGGTGTGTTGAAACGCCAGCGCAAAAAAACATCACCAACAACGCTAGCATATTTCTCTTACATAAAAAATTCACGATATATTTCACATCTTTAGCTTAATAATACTAAAACCAATACATACTCAATTTTTGAGAGAATGGAAGAAAGCATATTCCATGATCAGCGCACCCTTGAGCTATAATCTGAATAACAATCCGCCCAACACTTAAATCTAGATTGGATAGGCGTATAGTAGCCCTTTCTCGATAAATTTCCACATCTCCAAAAAACTCATCATTGTGAAGCATTGATTCAGAAAAAAGGGGTTCACCAACTTCATACTCTCCATCATTTATTTTAAAGCTAAACTTTGACTTATATAAATAGTAGCCGTCCTCAATAGTATATAAAATAAGTACTGAAGCCTTACTTTCAATTTCCCCGCTAACTTTAAAAGCCTCATCAGGGGACAAAGTTTTCATCTCTTGTGAAGCAACAGAAAAAGAAATTAAAAAAAACAAAAAAAATATCACATTTTTACACAAAAAATTAAGCCTTCTCATCTGTTGGATGTCTGGTTTATAACCCATTTTAAATATCTCGAGCTGCCTCCAATATACTCGGTAACCAATATTTCCGGGGTTTCGTAAGGATGTTCAGCCAAAATTTTTTTCTCTACCTGTGCGTATCTGGATTTAATTGTCTTACAGACGAATGGGACCTCGTAAGTTTCTTCAGTGGTTCCCTCCCAAGTATAGACAGACAAAACCTCTTGGCCAATCTGAGCACACGCAATGAGCCTATCTTCAGTAAGTAATCTAGCTAAGTCCAAAGCAATTTTTTTGCTCGGCAATGTAGTATAAACTTGGATATAGCAAAAATTCTTCATTTCAAAAAAACTTTTAATAAAAATTCACGTTAGTAAAAAATGCCATCGGATACCGAAGGGTAATGAAAATTCTCTATCAACTCAGACTTTAACCTGGCATTATTAACTCGGCGGGATTCTCGCATAAACGAAAAAACCGACGGTGGAATTTCTATTTCAGCATCTCGCAACTTTAAACGACGCGGTTTTTCAAACCCGTAGCCTTTCGCGATAATATCGAAGTAATCACCTACCTTCAACGTGGAATCATCACAAACGTTATAAATACGGCCGGATTTACCCTTTCTCAATGCTGCTATAACTATCCGAACAAGATCTGCAACGTGGACGTGATTGCTAAAAGAGTCATCTTCATCTCTAATTAGTGGCATCTTTGTTCTTAGCCTGGTTAGAGGTAAACGATCTTTCGAGTAAATTCCTGGCACCCTAAGTACAGAGACGCTGACTCCTGAATCTCTACCAAATTTTCTGATTAAATTTTCAGCATTTAACCTTCGAATTCCGCGGTCCGTAATGGGATTGGGCAAGTCAGTTTCACTAACCCACTTACCTTTTGCATCGCCATACACGCCGCTAGTACTGATATATATTAGTCGTTGTGGTAATATTCCCGACGATTTAATAGTATGCAAAAGGTTTATTGTTCGTCTATCAATCAAACCTATTGGAGATGGAGGAGCAAAGTGTAAGATGTCATCAGAAATGCCAGATATTTTTTGTAAAGAGTTCAGATTATCAAGGTCACCCATTACAGGAACTATGCCCCTTGATCGTAAGTCCATAAGGTGTTTTAGGGATCGAATCAAACCAAAGAGCAGGTACTTTTTCTTCAATTTATCAGCTACCCTTAAAGCTATATCCCCACAACCAACTAATAACAGACGTCTCATTACTTAGCATGACCTCAACAAAAAATCAGTATAGACCATTGGTGAAAGATTATGTTTGAAATCGAAATTAAATCACTGGGGAAAAAATTTTCTATTAATAATGACGAGACGATACTCGAAGCCGCGCTACGCAATAATGTCCAGCTTCCTTTCGGCTGCTTAAGTGGAAATTGTGGTAGTTGTAAAGGCAAAGTTCTAGAAGGTGAGGTCGATCACGGTAATCCCAAGCCCTTTGTACTATCTGATGAGGAAAAAACACAGGGTTTTACACTTTTTTGTCAAAGTCGTGCGAAAAGTAACCTTGCAGTGGATACTGTAACCTTTGGTAACAACACTCATCCCGTAAAAAAACTCCCCAGTAGAGTACAATCTATCAGCAAAATCAACCCAGATGTGATTATTCTTGGACTTAAAACTCCCTCTAATCAAAATTTTAATTTCACTTCAGGACAATATATTGACATTATCCTAAAAGAAGGGAAACGCCGAAGCTATTCAATGGCAAACGTCTCTAAAGGAAATAACGAAATAGAGTTGCACGTGAGACGTATGAAAGAAGGCACCTTCACTGAGTATGCTTTTGATAAAATGAAGGTGAAAGACATACTAAGATTTGAGGGGCCTTTGGGAGATTTTTGTTTCGATTACTCGACTGACAAACCCGTAATTTTTGTAGCCAGCGGCACCGGCTTCGCGCCTATAAAGAGCATTTTAGAACAATTATTCATAGATGAAACCAATAGAGAATTAAGGTTGTACTGGGGCGGCAGGCATCCTGAGGATCTGTACCTAGCGGATTTAGCGAAAGATTGGGGTATAAAACATTCCAATTTTGATTTTATTCCCGTAGTATCCGAGCCGAAAGCGGAAGACGGTTGGGGCGGCAGAACAGGTTTCGTGCACGCGGCAGTTATGGAAGACTTCCTGTCGCTTGAAAATCATCAAGTTTATGCCTGTGGAGCGCCAGAAATGGTCGAGGCTGCGCATCGTGATTTTATAAAAAAGCGAAAACTACCTGAACAAGAATTTTTTTCCGACGTGTTTACACCGGGAATTTAGAGGAAGCCAGCATATTTATCTGGCGGAGCCCATCTTTTGTTTATCTTTAGCCAATAAAAGCAACCCTCGCTTATAAAAATCTGATGCGAGATCTTTTTTTCCTGTTTTTTCGCATAACTGTGCCATGTGCCAGAAAACGGCGGCTGATTCTTCAAACTCTAAGCTTTTACACAGATAACTGTTAGCCTTGCCCCATATCTCGCTTGATATGCAAAGCTGACCGAGCACACTTAGAAGAATCGGATCATTTGGATACAGCACCAACCACGATTCACATCGCCCCAGTGCCGGTTTTAAATTTTGATGGCAACAATCAGGATACATAGACAAGATTTCACGATCCCAATTGTTATCCAAATATTTCTCAATAATTTTCTTACTAAATGAAAGCTCTTCAAGTTTAATTAAACGATACAACACTGAGACAACTATATCGCGGTTTTCCTGTTCTTTTTTGCTAAGCTTAAGCCAAAAGCTTTTTAGGTAATCAATGTTATCATCTAAAGTTTCTAGTTTTTCCTTAACTGCTTCAACGTGCAATCTATCTTTCTCTAAAAGATGTAAGTCGCCCCTCTTAAATAATATCGCTGCAACATCATGGGCGGATGAGTATCTCTCCATTTTTTCATTTGCAACCAACAAAAGTCGCAAACAGTTAGTTGGTTGATCCTTTAACCTTTTTCCATCAGACAATAGTTCAATAATCTCTTTGTATTTTTGATCAGTGTATTTTGCTTTCGCCAATAGAAATTTATTCAACTCCTCATCATGGGGACAATCTGTTTTTAGTTGATTTAGAAACAGATCTCTTTTCGACTTTGCCCCAAGCTGATCAGCAATTAAAACGGCAAAGGGCCTTAACATATTATCCTTATGCCCATTTAATAAATTTTCTAGCTCATTGAGCGCTTGTTTATGAAGCTCTTGAACATAGTATCGAATACTCAATGATACTGCTTTTTGCGCTTTAATATTTTTTCTTCTTTCTCTATTTTTCTTTAAAAGACTAGGCAATCCCATAAAAACAAAGAAAAGTCGTGTAAAGAAATACAAGAAAATAAAAAGTAGGATTAAAAAAGTAACAGCTAAAAAAGCCGATATCTCTATTCTGTAAGGAGGCATTAAAAATAATATCGTTGCTTTGTTTTCCTCAGCAAACAACCATAGACCTAAAAATAAGCCTAGAAAAATAAAAGGAATCAATATCCAACGCATCGATTTTCCATTAATTTGAGCTTCTAATTTTATCAATAAGCAATTGTATGCTTGGCTTTTCCCACTGGTATTTTTGCGAATTTAAATCGGCTAAAATATTGCGTACGGCATTCACTTTGTCGGAACCCGAATCGAAAAATTCGTCAATCAATTTATCCGCCATTTCAATATCATTCTTGAACATTTCACGGTTACCAATAAACAAAGCAAGTCTAGCCAATAAAAGTCGCACTTTAATATTCTCTTTAACTATAAACTCTTGTTCTTGATCCAACACTAAACTCGAGTTGGTTGTATACCTATCTATTCTTATCAATGCGCCGAGACTTTCTACTACAATAGCGATAAAAGATTTTTCCTGATCCGCTTGTACCTCGGTTAGGTTTTCATCATTCCTCCTATCGTCATTAACCACTAAAGTTTTTAGCGGAAATTCTCCAACTTGATCAGAAATATCAACAAGACGCTCCGATAAAGATAGTAAGTCAAAACTCTGTAATTGTTTAATACGGCCTATCTCCGCCATGATTAATGGTCTTAACTCCACCAATTCTGGAATCCCACTACGATCTATTATCAATCTAACTTTTTGGAGAGTTTTCAAAGCTACCCCCATATCTCCTGAGAAACTCAGTTGTTGCTCAGTTATCACTAAAGCGTGCTCTATTTCCCCAAGAGTCCAAACTAACTTAGATGTTGATAGATTTCGGTATAAAGAATCCATCGCCATACGTTGATTCTTAAGCTCAGCCATGTCGGCACCCATTGCATTTACTCTCAAATTTAGACCTTCTACCAATTTTGAATTTTGCTGAATTAATGTTTTTACTTTTTCCCTAAATGCTGTGTTGACTTCCCTGAGTTCTATGTTTTTTTCCAGCGAAATGGTTCTTTGTTTTCTAAGCTCAGCCCATTGAAAGAATGAAAAACTTAAGGCTCCTACGGAAGAAACCATAAAAACTATCATCAGAGAAATTGTTACACGCGACATTCTAAAAGTATCTATCGGAACCGCAATCGACTTTTTATCATCCTCATTAGAATCTACCATTGCGGCTTTCTTCCTTTACAAAAATTAAAACCATTCAGTTAAACCCTTAACAACCCCCAAATCCCCATTGCGGCTGATGTACACCCTTTTGATTTGATGTTTGCTCATCGCTTTATTACCCAAGGACGGATGGGTTACAAACCACGGAATCTCTCGCAAAATTCCCACATCATCTATCCCTTGCATATTAAAAATATTATCAATAATTTCACCACTGGTCGCTACCCAAGCAGCAATACGGTTTTCATTTACCAACTTAACCAATCCGCTTGACCATACTACTTTCTTTCGTTGGTAACATTCAAAATACTCTACAAAAGCTCCTCTATTCCCAAGCTCCGAAGCAAGAAGCTCGTTACCTCCCTCCCCTCTACATATTACAACCTTGACATTTTCAACCATTTGAAAAGGGGGTAAATCTAACAATGCCTGACTATCCTGAAAACCCTTTGGTGAAAAAACACCATGGTATCCAAGTTTAACAAGCTCGCTCTTGGTGCCTTCACCAACCGCAAAAACTTTCACCCCTTTTACCAAAGTGGGTCTTTTTAAAAGCCGCTTTCCACCTATTCTCGCAGCATTACGACTTACGAAAATGAGAAAATTTGGTTCCTCTAGTCCCAAAATAATCGTCTCGAGCTCTGGCAATGGCAAAATTTCAATAGCTGGTAGCATCACAGGGTCCCCACCTTGAGCCTCTATATTTCTCCGTAAAAAGTCAGAAAACATAACTGGTCTTGTTACCGCAATCTTTAACCCAGCAAGTCGCATATTCATTTAAACATCACCCTGTTAACTTTCCAAGCAATTCCAACGCACCTTGATTTATTAGGCCTCGAGCTACATTTTCCCCTAATTGCTTTGATGATTCACCGATACTTTGGAATTCCTCGTTATACAATGTTGTGCCTCCATTTGGATCCCCAACAAAACCTCTCATTTTTTTTTCGGACCCGTTGATCCGAGCAAGTCCAGCGATAGGGAAATTACACCCACCACCAAGTTTCGCTGTCATTGTTCTTTCAGCGTCTACACACCATCGGGTCGGCTGGTGCTCAATTGCAGCAAGATGGTTAAAAAGATCTGCTCTCTCCGCGAGGCACTCTATACCGATGGCTCCTTGCCCGACCGCAGGAATAAATTGATACGGATCCAAAAAAGATGAGATCCGGTGAGTCATATTTAACCTTTTTACGCCCGCTGCTGCTAATATAATCGCATCATATTTGCCTTCGTCTAATTTTCTTAATCGAGTTTCCAGATTTCCCCTCAACGGCAGAACAGAAATACCATTATAATTTGATAAAAGCTGACTGCTACGTCGAAAACTTGATGTCCCAACTCTACTGCCTTTGGGTAATAAGGATAAATTATTAACTTTATTGGATAAGAATACATCTCTAGGATCTTCCCGCTCTAGAATAGAGGCGAGAATAAATCCATCCGGCAACGCGTAGGGCATATCTTTCATTGAGTGAACAGCTATATCAGCCTTGCCTAGCCTCAGTGCCTGCTCAAGCTCTTTTATAAACAGGCCTTTGCCTCCGATATTTGCCAATGATTCGTCTATTCGGCGATCACCTTCCGTGGTTATAGGAAGAATTTGTATGTCAAAACTGCCATCTCTTGAATACAGTTTCTCTCTTACAAATTTTGCTTGCCATAGCGCCAAAACGCTATTACGGGTCGCGATAATAATTCTTTTTTTCTCCCCTGTCCTCAACTTGCCTCCTGAACATCAGATAAAATCGTCATATTGTCCAAATATTTAAGGTTTACATTTAGTTCTGCTTTATAATTTAACTAATTATGTAACAGTTCTGTGGTTCCTAGGTAGTTAATATTGCAAATTAAAGAAAATGACATCAAAAAATAAAAATGCCGAAGGAAAGTTTTGGTCAAACCGCTTTGACGAACCAGTCAGTGAATTGGCCGAACAATTTACTTCGTCGGTGGGGTTTGATCATCAACTAGCTGAATATGACATCATAGCGTCGATTGCACATGGCAGAATGCTGGCTGGTCAAGGAATTATCTCCAAACAGGATTTCTTATCTATTGAATCTGGATTAAACCAAATTCAAAAAGAAATAAAGAATAACTCTTTCGACTGGACTACAGACAATGAGGATGTCCACCTTAATATAGAAAGACGTCTCGTCCAAATAGTCGGTGATCCTGGAAAAAAACTTCATACCGGACGATCTCGGAATGATCAAGTAGCTACAGATCTACGTCTTTACTTGAGAGATGTTATTGGCGTTTGCATCAAAAAAATCCAAAATCTTCAACTTGCACTCGTTCATCTTGCAGAAAAACACGCGTCTACCGTTATGCCTGGGTTTACTCACTTACAAGTCGCCCAACCCGTGTCTTTTGGTCATCATTTAATGGCCTATTATGAAATGCTTAAACGGGACAGGGAGCGACTAGTTGACTGTCACAAGCGCGTGAATACTATGCCACTTGGCTCTGCAGCGTTAGCAGGGACAAGCTACCCGATAGATCGTAAAAAAGTATCGGTTGACCTAAAATTTAACAGAATAAGTGCAAACTCGATCGATGCCGTTTCGGATAGAGATTTTGCGATTGAATTCTGCTCAGTAGTATCTATCATCATGATGCATTTATCTCGCTTTTCGGAGGAAATAATTTTATGGATGAACCCCAATTTCGATTTTTTAACTCTTCCGGATAGTCTTTGCACGGGATCGTCCATCATGCCTCAAAAAAAGAACCCTGATGTACCGGAACTCGTTAGAGGAAAAACCGGTAGAGCAAACGGAAATTTGATTGCGCTACTTACAATAATGAAAGGCCAACCACTAGCTTATAATAAAGATAATCAAGAGGATAAAGAGCCGCTTTTTGATACTGCAAAGACTGTTTTAACATCACTAATTATATTTACCGACCTCGTAAATGGAATCGAGGTTAAACCAGATAAAATGAAGGCCGCTCTGGAAAAGGGACATGTTACGGCTACCGATCTCGCTGATTATTTAGTAAAGAAGGGGGTTTCTTTTAGAGATGCTCATGGAATAGTTTCAGATGCTGTCAAATATTCAGAGGACAAGGGGGTGGATTTGGCTACTTTACCTCTTGAGAAATTACAGGATTTTTGCTCACTTATCAGTGAAGACGTAGAGAGTCTGTTATCTATAGAAGGTTCGATCAATTCACGTAATCACACGGGAGGTACTTCTCCATTTCAGGTGAGTTCAGCAATCGATATCGCAAAAAAAGAATTAAAGGAATTTGCTTTAAAATTAGCTAATGAAAAGTTTTAAAATTAAAATCGCACTAGTAACAATAATCCTATGTTGTTTCTCGAAAGCATTTGCGGATGATGACGCAATAAAAATTGGTTTTATATCGTATTTGTCCGGACCAGCTTCAAGTGACTATGGCCTTCCGGCAAAACATGCTGCAGAAGCAATTATTAAATCAATTAACGCAGGCAACGCTCCAACTCCTTATAGCATGAAAGGATTTTCAGGAACGCAAATTGAGTTAATTTTTTTAGATGAAGCGGGCGGGTCCACCAAACAAGTTACGGAGTTCACGCAGCTAGTAATGCGGCATAAAGTCGACTTTGTAATCGGATATCTCTCTAGCACAAATTGTTTGGCAGTTGCGCCAGTTGCAGAAAAATTAAAGATACTCACTATATTACTAGACTGTGGAACAGCGAGAATATTTGAGGAGAATGATTTTAAATATGTTTTTAGGACAAGGTCTCATTCAACAATGGACGTAATCGCAGCGGCGAAATACTTTCTTACAGATCATCCGGAAATAAAAAACTTCTCGGGAATCAACCCGAATTACGCCTATGGTCGAGAATCATGGAGAGATTGGAATGCCGTGATGTCAATACTCGCACCTCAAGCAGAGAAACAATCCTCACAGATGCCTAAACTCCATGCCGGTCTATACGGATCAGAGATCTCTTCTCTTGCTAGAAAAAAGAGTGATGTTATCTACTCAAGTCTTTGGGGAGGAGATCTTAAAGCTTTTCTGATGCAAGCCTCTCCGAGAGAACTCTTTAAAGAAACAAAATTAATTCTAGTAGCAGGGGAACCAAATTTACAAAATTTAGCAGGCTTTATTCCCGACGGTACAATAGTAACTTCGCGTGGAATGACTAGCGGCATGATGGAAAACGACTCTAAGCTTAACAGGTGGCTTATTGAAATTTTCCAAGAAAAGTCGGGAGGTCTGGCCACTTACCCTGTATACAGTACGGCAAATGCTATACTTGGTTTGAAAAAAGCCTATGAAAAAGCTCGGTTGACAAAACTGCAAAAGGCGGTGCCTATGGCGGATGTTGCTGGTGTTCAGGACGGAATGAAGCAAGCTTACTTACCTCCAAACACCAAACAAATAATAGCAGCATTTGAAGGATTGGATTTTGAAACTCCTAATGGCAGAGTCGAAATGGCACTGGGCAAAGGACATCAAGCAATACACGGGACTTCCTACGGAACGACTCGTACAAAAGATGGTAAAGTATACACAGAAAATGTTAAGTTTTTTCCAGCCAAAGAAGTTCAGCCACCCAAAAATATCAAAAGTTTAGATTGGATATTAAACGGCTTCCAATTAACTAAATAAAGGTAAGGGCCGAGTGTTTATATCCCAGAAAATCTAAACTTTATGAATAGCATCGTAGCGATTATTATTGATGGTCTAGTTTACTCTTCGTGGCTTTTCATAGTAGCAGTTGGACTCACACTGATTTACGGGGTCATGAAAATTTTAAATATTGCCCACGGGAGTTTCTACGCCATCGGGGCCTACACAGCGGCATCGTTAACCGGATCATGGTTAGCGCTAGGATACGATCAGAGCACCGCATTTTTAATAATGTTGTTTTCTGCCGTGCTCGTTGGATTCACTTTAGGCCCCATCATCGAAAGAGGAATTTTGAAATACATGTACCAAAGAGATGAAATTGTATTGGTGCTAGTTACCTACGCCTTGTTTTTAATGTTGGAAGATATAATTAAACTTATTTGGGGGGTAAATCCATACTTTCTTTATCAACCTTACGGGCTTTTGGGTAGTTTTGAAATTGTTGAATTAACATACCCGAACTACAACTTATTGTTAATTGGATGTGCTATAACGATAGGATGCTTTCTTACTTGGTTTTTGCAAAAGACTCGCCATGGAAAAATCCTGCTTGCAGTAATCCACGATCGTGAAATCGCGTCAACACAAGGCATTAATGTAGACCGAGTATACTTTCTAACTTTTACGCTCGGAACAGTGTTGGCAGCCTTGGGGGGAGTTCTTACGGCACCCATGATTTCAGTTCAACCGGGAATAGGAGCGGAAACAATTGTAATGGCCTTTGCAGTTGTCGTAGTGGGTGGACTAGGTAGTTTGCCAGGCGCCGCACTTGCAGCGATTTTAATAGGTCTAGTTCGCTCAGGCGCAGTTCATCTTTTTCCTGATTTGGATTTGTTCAGTATTTATCTTGTAATGGCAACAGTTCTAATTTTCAAACCAAAGGGATTGTTTTCTGCCCAGGAAGAGAGACAAATTTAATGCCTGATAAGACGCTAACTTTCACGTCGATCGCGGCGCTGACCTTAGTCATCTCTGGGGGGGTGTTACCGCAATGGGCAATTTTTCTTGTTACTGTTTCACTTTGCTATGGAACAGTTGTGCTAGGGATGATTCTGCTGGCTCGGACGGGATTAGTATCTTTTGGGCATGGCCTTTACTATTGTTTAGGAGCATATTCCGCAGGTACATCAAAACTGTTTTGGGGAATCTCGGATTTAATTTTTATGTTATTAACCGCCATCATACTAACAGCAACAATTTCGTTTGCGTTAGGGTTTTTATTAAGAAAATATAGAAGCATCTTTTTTGCCATGTTGTCTCTCGCATTTTCGATGATACTATACGGACTTCTATCTAAAAGCTCATATCTAGGTAGCACTGACGGATTCAATGTCACTACCCAGACTATTTTTGGTTATGATTTTCTTGATTCTGGGTATGCGCGATACATTATTTTCCTCATTACAACATTTACCGCTTGGTTGTGCTGCTTTCTAATGCACTTATACCTTAAATCAAACAAGGGAAGACTCGCAGACGCAGTAAAAGATAATGAACTACGAGTGGAGTATCTCGGCGCCTCAGCAGCTAAAATTATCCACACCAATTACGTAATATCTGCGGTCCTTGCCGGGTTGGGCGGCGCCCTTATGGCCATAAGTATTGGACATATTGACCCAGAGATGAGCTACTGGACAACGTCCGGAGAATTTGTTTTCATTACAATAATGGCCGGCACCAGCAGCGTATTAGCTCCTTTTTTTGGGTCAATGCTTTTCACTACTGTTCGAAGTTTCGCCTATGAATATTCACCCGATACTTGGCAACTACTTTTAGGCACTACAATGTTAATTATTATAATTTTTCTTCCAGATGGGTTGTGGTCGTTATTCACAAGGAAAAAAAAACATAGATCTGTTTAAAAATAATGTTACAAGTCAAAAAATTATGTAAAACATTCGGTGCTGTCACTGCCGCGGAAAACTTAAACGTTAACATCGATGTAAATTCGACGATTGGTCTTATCGGAAGTAATGGGGCCGGAAAAACTACCTTCCTGAATATGATTACCGGATATTTATCCCCTGATAGCGGATCTATTTTTTTTAGAGATAAAAATATAACGGGGAAACCACCACGATACATCACCAGACAAGGGGTTTATCGTTCATTTCAAATTCCACAACTGTTTGATAGTATGACAACAGAGGAAAATTTAGAGATCAGCAAGTCAATAGCAGCCAGTGAAATAAGTATAGACGGCGACCAAGAGGCCAAAGTCGAGTCAAAAAATCAATCAGTTAAAGAAATACTTGAAAAATTCCAATTAACTGAATTTCAGAATCAAACCGCTTCTAATTTGCCCGAGGGAACGCGGAAACTATTAGATATAGCGATGGCTCTGATAATGGGGCCAAATTTACTACTCTTAGATGAACCAACCTCTGGTGTAGCGGCAGAAGATAAGTTCAAAATTATGGACATGATAATGAACGTCGTTGAGACTGAGACAACGGCCATCATTTTTGTGGAGCATGACATGGAGATAATAAAAAAATATACCAACAGAACACTTGCTTTTTTTAATGGGAAAATTATTGCTGATGGAGCTACAAAAGAGGTTCTCTCGCACCCGTCGGTTAAAGCGAATGTACTAGGCCTAACCTCGCAAGATTCAAAGCTCTAGAATGCTAACGATAAAAAAACTAAATGTATCTATAGGAAAAATAAATATACTTCGCGATATTTCTATTGAAGTACACAATCGTAAATTTATAGGCTTAATTGGGCGAAATGGTGCCGGAAAAACAACACTAATGAAAACGATTATCGGTTTACTATCTCATCAAGGAGGATCTATTTATTTCGAAAATCAAGTGCTAAATAAAACCATGCAACCGTTTTTAAGAGCACGCCTCGGAATTGGATATATGCCTGAAGATAGAAGACTTATCCCGGATCTTTCGGTTGAAGAGAATATACTTATCAATGCCTGGGCTACCCAAAATACTCGATTCAGGGAAAAATTAAACTATATTTATAATATGATCCCCGAAGTCCAAGAGTTCTCAAATCGGAAAGCTCTTTTTCTCTCTGGCGGACAACAGAAACTAGTTTCCCTAGCAAGGGCTTTAATGGGTGGTAGCAAACTACTTCTTTTGGATGAACCGTTCGAGGGAGTAGCGCCGGCTCTAGCTCAAAGGTTAGTAGAGTTGATAATTAATTTAAAAAAAACCGGAATATCTGTAATACTTAGCGAGTCGGATCTCACTCATTCTGAAAAAATTCTAGACTATATTTATATGATAGACCGGGGTGAAATTATTCAACCCAAAACACTGTGACCCAAACGGGAGAAAACAAAATGGTTATTGATAACACGCTGCAGTTGATAGGCAACACTCCAATGATAAAAGTTCAAAATATTGATACTGGAGTATGTGATCTATTTCTTAAGCTAGAGTGTCAAAATCCGGGAGGATCAATTAAAGATAGGATAGCAGTATCTATGATTGAGGCGGCAGAAAAAGATGGAAAGCTCAAACCAGGCGATACAATTTTAGAGGCTACGGCCGGAAATACTGGTATAGGGCTATCTCTTGTCGCAGCTCAAAAAGGGTACAAAATGATAATAGTGTTGCCGGACAAAATGAGCCAAGAGAAAATCTTCAACCTTAAAGCGATGGGAGCCGAAGTGGTAATTACTAGATCAGATGTCGAAAAAGGCCACCCAGAATATTATCAAGAAGTCGCTCAAAAAATTGCAGGAGAGACTGGTGCTTTTTATATTAATCAGTTTGGCAATGAGGCTAACCCTCTCGCGCACGAAATGACTACTGGTCCGGAAATATGGGAACAATTAAACCATGATGTTGATGCAGTTGTCTGCGGTGTTGGCTCAGGCGGAACATTAGCTGGACTGTCACGTTTTTTTAAGAAGGTTTCAGCAAAGACAGAAATGGTATTGGCAGATCCAGTTGGCTCTGTTCTTGTGGATTATGTCAATACGGGCAAGTTTGGTGATCTAGGTAGTTGGATAGTCGAGGGTATAGGAGAGGACTTTATCCCGCCAGTAGCCGATTTCTCGTCTGTTAAAAAAGCGTACTCTATAAGCGACCAAGAATCTTGCGAAACAGCGCGACATTTATTAAAGTCCGAAGGTCTTCTGGGAGGATCATCCAGTGGCACGTTATTGGCTGCAGCACTCAGATACTGCCGAGAACAAAATTCAAAAAAACGAGTTGTTACCTTTGTTTGTGATACCGGAAATAAATATCTGTCTAAAGTATTTAATGACTATTGGATATTTGAACAAGGCTTATCAAGACGGAATCTTCTCGGAGACTTACGTGACATAATATCGCGATCTCCTGATGACCGCGCAGTCATAATGCTCGGATTACAAGATACACTATCCACGGCACTAGCCAGAATGAAGATGCACAGCATATCTCAATTACCCGTTATGGGTGAGGAAACTATAGTTGGTATAGTTGATGAACTGAGTATTTTAAATTTTATTCAAAGTGGAGAAAAAGGTTTTGAAACAGAGGTTGCCCAAGTCATGAATAATAATTTTTCTAAAGTGCCCTTAGATACTGATGTTAGTGAACTCACACACATCTTTAAACAAAACAAGATAGTACTGGTATATGATGGTGCAAAGTTTTATGGTTTGATAACTCCAGTCGATATCTTAAGTTACCTTAAAAACAATTAAGATTTAGGAACTAAAATGACAGAGAACAATAAAGAGTTTCATTTTGACACAAGAGCTATACATGCTGGCCAAGAGCCAGAACCTATTACAGGTGCTGTAATGACTCCTATTTTTGCAACTTCAACTTTCAAGCAGAAGTCACCTGGGGAACACACAGGATTTGAATATGCACGAACGCAGAACCCTACTCGCTTAGCATTTGAAAAATGCATAGCAAGTTTAGAAAGTGGAACAAAAGCATTTGCATTTTCCTCGGGTTTAGCTGCCGGAGCTACGGTACTAGAACTTCTTGAATCTGGAAGTCACATGGTTGCTGTTGACGACATGTACGGCGGCTCGTGGCGTTTGTTTGAGGCGGTTAGAAAAAGGTCTGCAAATTTAAAGGTGTCGTATGCCGATCCTGATCATCCTGAAACTATATTGTCACAAATATCTAAAGACACTCGTATGATATGGATAGAAACTCCCTCCAATCCGCTGTTAAAAATAACAAATCTTGCTGAGGTAGCGAAGATAGCTAAAACAAAAAATATAGTAACGGTTGTCGACAATACATTCTGTTCGCCATATATACAAAGGCCTTTAGAGCTCGGTATCGATATAGTTGTGCATTCCGTGACTAAATATATCAATGGCCACTCTGATATGGTTGGGGGAATTGTCGTTACAAGAAAACCAGAAATCAGCGAAGCACTCGAGTTTTTACAAAATGCAGTAGGATCTATCTCAGATCCATTCTCTTGTTTTCTCGCACTCCGTGGTGTCAAAACGCTTCCCCTAAGAATGCATCAACACTGCTCTAACGCAGAAAAAATCGCTCATTGGCTAGATCAACACCCAAAAGTAGAAAAAACTATTTATCCCGGACTAACATCGCATCCTCAGCACGATATCAGCCGAACTCAGATGAATGGTTTTTTTGGAGCCATGATCTCTGTGTATCTTAAAACCGACATGGCCGGCGTTAGACGAGCATTAGAGAAGACTAACGTGTTTACATTAGCTGAATCTTTGGGAGGGGTTGAAAGTCTTATAGGACATCCGGTCACTATGAGCCACGGGTCAATACCCTTAGAACGTCGAAAAAGTCTGAATATTAGCGATAATCTAATCCGACTATCTGTGGGTGTAGAAAGTGCCGAAGACCTCCTAGAGGATTTAGATCAAGCGTTAAAGGCAATTTAAGTGATCAGCCAGAGGCTTTTTTTTTTCATTATTAGCGGTATGTCAGTATTGCTGATTTTAGCGGCCCTAGCATTACAATATCTTGAAAATATCGCCCCGTGCCCAATGTGCATACTTCAGAGATTTGCTTTTATAGCTATCGGAATAATAACCTTTATTGCCGGTATTCATAATCCCTCAAAAGGCGGTAAATTTTATTATTATATGATTACAATATCGTGCTGCCTAGCTGGCGGCGGCGTATCTATTAGACACTTGTATTTAGAAAATAACCCTCCTGAGTTGTTCGACTGCGGGGCAGATCTAGGTTATTTGCTAGAAGCTTTCCCTTTGACAAAAATCTTTCCTATGATTTTTAGAGGCACTGGTGATTGCTCTGAAGTTCCATGGACGTTTATGGGAATGTCTCTTGCAGCATGGGCCCTAGCATGGTTTATAATCTTTACGGTGTCTATAATTGTGTTTGGATTTTTAAAGCATCTGCGTTCCGAAAAAACTATATAGCCCCGTCTTTGTAAAGCTGTTTTACAAAATCTTTGGTAAACCCCAGTTCCACTAAAATGCTCTCTGTGTGCGAACCTAGAGAGGGAATAGGATTCATAACCGGTGTTATTTTATCCATGGTGACTGGCGGAATCAGAGACAGGACCTCGCCTTTAGGAGTATCCACCTTTTTCCACCTTTTTCTTGCTTTTAATTGGGGATGATTCCAAAATTCATCCACGGAATTCAGCCTCGCATTCGCGATTTTAGCACCATCTAATCGTTCAATAATTTCGCTAGCTTTCAGTTTTGAAAATACTTTGTCTATAGTCGAAGTGAGCGACGCCTTATTGGAGACACGCCTACTATTTGAAGAGAATCTTTGATCATCCGCGATTTTTGGATCCTCCAACACCTCTGCGCAAAACAGCCGCCACTCTCGCTCATTTTGAATTCCCAAAAATACACTTTTTTTATCACCAGCTAAAAAAGGCCCGTACGGAAAAATTGTCGCATGAGATGCCCCAGTTCTTGGTGGAGCATCTCCTCCATAATGGGTAAAATACGCAGGAAAACCCATCCACTCCCCAAGAGCCTCGAGCATTGAAACTTCTAGAATAGAACCTTTCCCGTTTCGCTCTTTTTGATAAAGGGCTGTAAGTATCCCGCTATACGAATACATTCCTGCCGCGATATCTGCTATCGAAATACCGGCTTTAGAAGGGGTTTCCTCTGTTCCAGTAACAGACATCACTCCTGACTCACATTGAATTAACAAATCGTAGGCTTTCTTCAAACTGTATGGACCATCCGAGCCATAACCCGAAATATTACAGATAATTAAATTAGGATTAATTTTTTTTAATCTATCATTCGATAATCCAAGCCTCTCCACTGCGCCTGGAGCTAGATTTTGAATAAAAACATCAATCTTCCCAATTAAACGATCCAATATTTCCAGGGCAGAGGAATGCTTTAAATCAATTGTAAGGCTTTCTTTCGAGCGATTAAGCCAAATAAAATGGGATGATTGCCCTTTCACAGTTTGATCATAACTTCTCGCAAAGTCGCCGACTTTAGGTCTCTCAATCTTGATTACTCGTGCCCCCAAATCAGCCAGTTGGCGAGTGGCGAAAGGCGCAGCAACAGCCTGCTCTAAAGCTAAAACAGTAACACCTTCAAGCGGTTTCATCGAATCACCTTTTTTATCAATAAGAACGCGGCATTCCTAAAACATGCTCTGCAACATAAGCTAAAATTAAATTAGTTGATATCGGGGCTACTTGATAAAGCCTGGTTTCTCGAAATTTTCTTTCGATACCATACTCAGCAGCAAATCCAAACCCCCCAAAAGTCTGGATACAATTGTTTGCAGCTTCCCAAGAAGCCTCAGACGCTAACATTTTAGCCATATTTGCCTCTGCCCCACATGCCTGATTCGCATCAAAAAGTTCCGCAGCTTTGTATCGCATTAAATTAGCCGCCTCAATGTTTATAAATGATCTTGCTATCGGAAATTGAACTCCCTGATTCATTCCGATTGGCCTACCGAAAACAAAACGATCACCAGCGTAGCTCTTTGATTTCTCGGTAAACCAGTAGCCATCACCGATGCACTCAGCCGCAATCAGAATTCTCTCGGCGTTCATTCCATCCAAAATATATCTGAAACCTTTATTCTCCTCCCCAATTAAATTTTCTTCGGGCACCTCGAAATTATCGAAAAAAACCTCGTTTGTCTCGTGATTTGGCATATTTCGAATCGGTTTCACGCTTAAACCCTTTTTATTATTTCTAAGATCAACCAGAAAGACGGATAAACCATCTGACTTTTTTGTAATCTCTTCTATGGGCTTGGTTCTAGCTAACAGAATCATTAAGTCAGAGTGCTGAACTCTAGACGTCCAGACCTTCTGTCCGTTGATAACATAACGACTTCCGATTTTTTTTGCTGTCGTTTTTAGCCGTGTTGTATCCGATCCTGTGCTTGGCTCGGTAACGGCAAAAGACTGCAAGCGCAACTTACCCTGAGCTATTAAAGGTAGATATTCAGACTTTTGTGATTCTGAGCCGTGTCGTAATAGTGTGCCCATTACATACATTTGCGCATGGCAAGCACCGGAATTTCCCCCAGAGCGATTTATTTCCTCCAAAATCACGGATGCTTCCGTAACCCCCAAACCGGATCCCCCATAACCCTGAGGGATTAATGCGGCTAACCACCCTGCATTTGTCAGGGCACTTACAAACTCCTCCGGGTAAGATTGAGATGCATCTAATTCGCCCCAATAAGAATCTGGAAATCGCTCACAAAGCGCCCTGACTGGCTCACGAATTTCGTTAAATTTCTCGGGATTTTTACTATACATTTACTATATGGTTAACATGAATACAGAAGAACCTTCAATCAAACAAGGCCTTTCCAAAATTTAAACCGGTTTGTAGACAAACGCTAGTTATTGCGACTCAGCTTCCCCTCCCAGTAATTTTTTTAAGTCTCCAGATTGAAACATTTCGCGCATTATGTCTGCCCCTCCGATAAACTCACCGTTTACGTATAGCTGAGGTATAGTTGGCCAGTTCGAGAACTCTTTGATTCCCTCTCTGATATCGTGATTTTCCAAGACGTTTACTGTAGCCACATCCTCCACATCGCAAGCTTCCAACATTTGCACTGCCGACGCCGAGAATCCACACATAGGAGATTCGGGAGTTCCTTTCATATATAAAACAATCGTATTTTCTTCAACTTGTTTCTTTAAAATAGCTTTTACTTCCATTATTTTCCTCACTAAATAGTGTTTCGCGCCCATAAAAAAAACCAACGAAGCCTAAATTTATCCTTAATTAACATCTTTTTCAAGCTGACCAGCTGTTAGCCGAACATATCCGGATAAATCTTTCATTTGAATCAAATTTCTAAAACCATAATGCAAGAACAAATCGTAGCAAATTTCACCTTGATCAAAACCATGTTCCACAGCTAACCAACCATTCCTACTCAAATGGTTTTTAGCTTTTTCTAAAACTGCTCGAATATTGAATAGGCCGTCTAAACCACCGATCAATGCAAGGCTGGGTTCAAACCTTAAGGTGCCTTTGGTGAGATAAACATCCCCAGTACGAATATATGGCGGATTAGAAACAATCAAATCAAACTTTTCCGTCCTTAGTATATTGCTATACCAATCACTTTTTCTCAACCTTAATCTTGTTTGATTATTTATTATTTTACCCGAGTTTTCTTCCGCCAAACTCAAAGCAACGGGGGAAATATCAGTTGCCGTGATTACTACTGTTGGGTGGTTTTGTATGAGCGAAATACCCACAACTCCACTGCCAGTTCCCAAATCCAAACCCTTTGGGTTAGCGCGATGCTCTAGTGCTTCCAAACCAAAATCAACTAATAATTCTGTTTCTGGCCTAGGCACCAAAGCTCTCTCATCAATGTAAAACTCAATGCCGTAAAATTCTTTTTGCCCTAAAAGATAAGCCATTGGCACTCCAAACTTTCGTCTATTTACAGAATAAAAAAAATTTTCTTTTTCCGTTTGAGTAATTTTTGCATCACCATGGGATACAATATATGGCAGGCTAAAGGTGGTATTTGCCTGCAATAAAGACCTAGCCTCTTTTGGGCAAATTGTAGCTAAGCTTAAGGCCTCGGTTATTTTCATTTTAAGTTTTCAAATAATCTAGTACTTGCGGCTAACCCGTCATATCTGTCAGAAGTTGGGTTTGATGCTCCGTCATTAAAGCCTCAAACAATTCGTCTAGGTCGCCATCTATAACCGCCTGAAGTTTATATAGAGTAAGATTAATACGGTGATCTGTAAGCCTACCCTGAGGAAAATTATAAGTTCTTATCCGTTCTGATCTATCTCCGCTTCCCACTAAGGATTTTCTGGTAGCTGCTTCTTCTGCTTGTTGCTCCGATATTTTTTTATCTTTTAACCGGGCCGCCAAAACTGCCATAGCCTGGGCTCTGTTTTTATGTTGTGATCGATCATCTTGACATTCGACCACAATCCCCGAAGGAATATGTGTTATTCGCACAGCGGAATCGGTCTTATTTACATGTTGACCGCCTGCTCCGGATGCGCGATATGTGTCGATCCGAAGATCCTCGTTATTTAGATCTACGTCTTCAACCGCATCTGCTTCCGGCAGAACAGCAACTGTACAGGCACTTGTGTGGACCCTACCCTGGGTCTCGGTATCTGGGACCCTCTGCACTCGATGCCCACCGGATTCAAATTTCAATTTTGAATAAACCTGTTTACCGATAAACTTTACAACTATTTCCTTGTAGCCTCCGAGGCCGGTTACGCTCTCTGAGATTATCTCTGTTTTCCAATTTTGGCTCTCCGCATATCTTAAGTACATTCTAAAAAGATCTCCTGCAAAAAGCCCGGATTCGTCCCCTCCGGTTCCCGCTCTTATTTCCAAATATATATTTTTTTCGTCGTTAGGGTCTCGGGGAAGCAACATTGAATGCAACTTAAGCTCCAAGTCATGTAAAGTTTCCCTACTAATTTTTAATTCTTCCTCCGCTAATTCTTTCATCTCAACATCGCCAAGCAATTCGGTAGCCGCCTCAATATTTTTTTCACTGGCAACAAAAGAACTATAAGTGGCACTGATTGGAGTAAGCTCTGAATGCTCTTTGGTGAGTTGCTTATATTTTTTCATATCAGTGGTAACATCCTCGGCGGTTAGTAGAATGTTAACCTCTTCCAGCCGTGAACAAAGCTTCACAAGCTTCGAGCGGATACTATCTTTCATTTTTTAATCAATCTCTTTTTTTTACTAGCGATTCAAGGGCCCGTGCTATTTCGGTACGATCCGAAACGCCCGCTTGGTTTATGAGGTTTATCGGCCCATGACCCAGTTTATTTACAAGTGAACGGGTTATTTCTTCCAAAACCTTTTCAGGACTTTCTCCACGATTAAGTAATTTGATCGCTCGCGTCATCTCAGTTACTCTATGTCGCTCCATTTGGTCCCGCAAAGACATTATTATAGGAGCGTTTTTTCTTCGGCTCATCCAAGACATAAACTCACCAACGCCTGCGTTAATTATGTTTTCCGCCTTGTTTACCGCGGCTTTGCGCAATTTAACCCCATCTTTAGCAATTTTGCCCAAATCGTCCACCGAATATAAAAATGCATCGTCCATCGATTGAATCTCTGGTTCAATATCCCTTGGGACCCCTAAGTCAAAAAGTATTACAGGTTCATGTTTTCGCGTCCTTATTGCTCTCTCTACGGTACCTTTGCCTAGGACTGGGACAGGACTAGCAGTTGAGCAAAAGACTATGTCATACCTACTTATTTGATTGGGGATGTCATTAAGGGTGATTACAGATCCATCGAATTTTTTTGCCATCTCTTGGGCTCTTTCCACAGATCGATTAGCGAAGGTAACATCATCTAGTCCAAGCGTGTAAAAACGAGATGCAAATAGTTCTACCATTTCGCCAGCTCCGATACACAAAATCTTACGGTCTCTGATATTCGGAAATAATCTTTCGCTTAAACTTACGGCTATTGACGCTAGTGAAACTGAATGGGATCCGATTTCCGTTTCGGATCTTACTTTTTTTGCAACAGAAAAAGTTTTCTGAAACAATTTATGAAGGATTGTGCCCATAGTCCCAGCTGCTTCGGCACTTTTTACGGCATCTTTTATTTGACCTAATATTTGTGGCTCTCCTATCACCATTGAGTCTAAACCGCTGGCAACTCGAAAAGCATGAAATACCGCACGCTCTTCCGGCAGCAAGTATATGTAGGGCTTTATAAAATCGGCGTCAAGGTTATGGTATTCAGCTAACCATGTCATAGCTTCGGCGGGGTCACCCCCTCCACAATAAACCTCGGTCCTATTACAAGTCGACACTATAGCAACTTCTGGAACGGATGCGCTCTTTGAAACCCCTTGCAACCCTTCAATCAAATTGTCTCTCCCAAAGACAACCTTCTCTCGAATATCCACAGGAGTATTGTGATGATTTAAGCCAAAAGTATATAACGAATTCATTCAAACAGCTTTGCGCGATAAATAGCCGATAATTATACTTCTAAACAGTTTTTTTGTGGCAAAATTAACTTTGGCGCAATTTATTTAATTAAAAAATCCCATTCTGTTATGCAGGTGGTAAGAAAACAAAAATTTGACACGACACAGCAACCCTTCAATTTCAGATGGACTACAAAAAAATTACCACTGACCTTTTTAACCAAATTGAACCAATAACAAAACGTATGGAGTTTTTGTTACGCAATAAACTGACATTTAGGTTTATATTGCTGCTGGGAATAGGTAGCGCTTTTTCTTTGCTGGTAGCCTTCTTGATCAACAAGGTGTCATTTTAGGTTCTGAGGGATTGTTTTGCTGAAAATTTCTACGGTTTTACCTGACACTCGGACAATATATCTATGTCTTTTCCAGACGCAGCAATTCCGGCTTGGGCCGCGCACACTGCTTTTAATTTGGATTTTAAGTCGACCATTTCAAGAGCTTTCTCAAAGGCATCAAGAGCTTTTTGATCACTCTCTCCGTAAATCAGCATTCTTAGCGCTCCGGTAGCAAGCAACCTATCGGCATTCATTCCTTTAGATTCAGGTTTTTGCTGTGGTGCACCATCCTCGGCGGGCTGAGGATTTAAAGGGACGGCTGCAGCATCTACAGCCTCTGCTGCTGCTTGTATATCTTTTAACGCTATTCCGCTTGCAAGTGCATAACGTGATGCATCAAGAATTCGCCCCTTAACTCGCAGTTGGTTAAGCTCTCCTGCATTGTCTTGCGCCTGTTGCTTTAGTTTAATACTTTCCTCCTGATATTGAGCTACTTCGCCTAACTGTTTTTTTAATTCGGAGATATTCCCGAATTGTAGGAAACAGAATATACCCAAACCAATGGCTGTCAGCCCCAGGACCACCTCTAAGATTATTCTTTTCACTTTTTTGTATCCCGTATTGAATTAGCCCAGCGTCCACGTTCAATTTAAACTTGAGGACTGGCGATTTTTGCAACTTAACGCTATCATGCGCAGTCTTTACCACCAAATGTATTATCGGCTTCAAAACTAATTTCTTGATTTTTTGCATTTCAACAGGAGATAACATTTGTTTAGGTCTTTTTTCTTATCCAAACAGTGGACCATGTGGGCTTGGCCTGGAGTACTGCTGATCGTGGCCGGAACTTGGTATCAGGTTCAAGTTAACGTAATGATCAACGAATGGTTTGGAGGATTTTACGATTTAGTCCAAAAAGCTCTTGGGCAAGCGGAAGCAGTGTCATTGCAAGAGTATTACGGTTTTATCCTGACATTTGGGCAAATTGCAGGCATATACGTTATCGTCGCCGTTGTTTTAAGTTTTTACACCAAACATTGGGTCTTTCGCTGGCGAAACGCCATGAACGATTTTTACATGAGTCATTGGGGTAAACTGCGGCATATTGAAGGCGCAAGCCAAAGAATTCAAGAAGACTCAAGACGTTTTGCGGCAATTGTAGAATCCCTTGGGGCCAGTTTGCTTGAATCGGTACTGACCCTAGTCGCATTTCTTCCGATACTTTGGGAACTCTCAAAGGCGATAAAAGTGGTTCCGTTTTTTGGCGAAGTCGACCACGCACTGGTGTATATTGCGATTATTTTTGCGCTTTTTGGAACAGCTGTGTTAGCGGCGGTCGGGATTAAACTTCCCGGTCTGGAATTCAACAATCAGAAAGTTGAGGCAGCCTACCGAAAGGAGCTCGTTTTTGGCGAAGACCATGAGGACCGAGCGGCACCTCCGACAGTTACTGAACTTTTTTCAAATGTTCGAAGAAATTACTTCCGGCTTTTTTTCCACTACATGTATTTTGACGTGGCAAAATGGTCATATCTGCAATTTGGTGTTTTAGTGCCTTACATTGCCTTGGGTCCAACTATTGTTGGCGCGGCAATTACCCTTGGAGTGATGCAGCAGATCGTTAGAGCTTTTGGGCAGGTAGAATCTTCATTTCAATTTTTAGTTAGAAGTTGGAATATCATTGTTGAGTTAATCTCTGTTTATAAGAGACTCCGTGCGTTTGAACTTGGAATCAAAGAACCCAAAAACTCTTCGGCATTTCAATAAATCACCAATCCTGATAATAATACCAATCCCAGTACCAATCCCACCTTTCGTATTTTTCTCTATATTTATAGGGTCTAATTGGGTTTTCATCCGTCCAAAGGCCAATTTGCTCTGCTTTGGCTTTTTTTTCTGCTAATTCGTAAGGATATCTTTTTTTTGGATGAACTCCTTCGACGTATAATCGAAACCGCCACGCCATCCCTGCCTCGAGCTGATTTAAAGCTAAGTCTTTCTCATTCATATTAACAGTACAAATTTCGATGCGCTGTCGAATAGTGCGGTAACAATCAGCCGTAACCTTTTTGCCATAGGCAAATGTGTACAGAAAATCTCGTGACTCTCTACCATATCTTTGAGATAACTCAGGTGCATCGATAGCTGATAGACGAATAAGCCGCGTCCATCCGGTCTCATCTTCCAAGATTGTTATACTGTCGCCGTCGTATACATCAACGACTTTGCCAGAAATTGTCCAAGCGTAACTTACAGATACAGGATGTGCCAACAAAAATAGCAAATATATTATATTGGAAGTAGTAGGCCTTTTATTCATACAAAATCAATTGCAGTCTTTGAACCACTATGTCTCTTTTCCAAATACATAGTCTATTAATGGTAAACCATTGATCTAGATTTTTCTTATAT
>MDTB01054690.1_pt1 | contig 29743 bp, 28 predicted proteins | sample 811161 | NCBI WGS metagenome assembly MDTB01 (sample SAMN05326650, study PRJNA326480) | marine metagenome | isolation source: seawater | place: Mediterranean Sea | collected 2009 | reverse complement strand
CGGTGGGACTCCGCCTTCACAGGCTTTACATTTTTTTTCGTGTAGATTCATATTATCCCCATTGATGGCTTTCATGACTATCAGATGCTAATTTTTCAACTTGCTCTTGAATCTCATTTCTTCTTCTTGCTTCAGAACGTTCGAACGTCATTAATTCTTCATCATCGATGTATAATGGACGAGTATGGGCGATTAAACGAACTTCTACTACAACTTCTCTAGCGATTGCTCGAAATCGACCTTCATCATCAAGGATTTCGATAGACGATTTATGTGATGAAATTAGTCTTCCTCGAATCCATGGGTCAATTTCGAGCAAGTTGATGGAACGAGCATCGAGTAAAATCTCCACAAGATCGTCTCTACGTAATCCTGATTTTCTATCTGCAATAGGACCGTATAGTTTATCTTCGAATGAAGATGTGTCATCGATTCCCATCTTTCCCAATTCTTGCTGAGCCCATTGAGGCAGTTCACGCGCCATATACGTCGACTCTTGGGACCCTCTATGAACCGTCGCATTACCTTTTATTCGTGTTTTTGAGGATTGGTCTTCAAGAATGCCGGACTTCCCCGTTAATCTGAGGTGGAGGCATGGTCGCGGTAAATTGGCGTAAAATTCCGACTGTTCTCCAACCTGATGAATTAATGGATAAGGCGTTCTCTGCAGCCACAAAAAAAGCCAACCTTGTTGACGATCCTGATAAATATCATCGAGTAAGAAAGCAGATGCTCGCTATGATACAATCTTCTTGTGATATTCTAGAAACTACTCTGAAAAAATGGGTTTCTAAATGGCCTAGCCTCGATAGACTAAGTTCGTTTGATGCTGCATTGGTAGATGCTGCAGTAGGTAGAGATGAATTCAAGCAAAATTTAGGTGGTATTCAATGGGCTGCCGATAAAATCAATGAATTGAATCGAGAGGGCCAGAGTAGAATGGCAAAACACCGAAGTATCGAAGAATTTCATGATCGAAGAAAGCATATTTATGGGCGATGTGCCTCGATTCTTAGACAAATTGGCCCTCAACTTGCATGGTTAAATGATGCAAGAAATATCATGCGTGAATTTCCTAATATTGATGCGACAGATCCCTGTATTGTTGTTGCAGGTTCCCCCAATGTGGGTAAATCTGCACTTATCTCTTCATTATCTACTGGTGAACCAGAGGTGAACTCTTATCCTTTCACAACAAAGACATTACACGTTGGACATTTTGAACATAGGAGGAGAAAATATCAGATGGTGGATACACCTGGACTATTGGATCGGCCAATGATTGAAAGAAATGAAATTGAAATGCAAGCTATTGCTGCTTTAGAGAATGTAGGATCTGTTGCGGTATTTCTCTTAGATCCTTCAGAAGAAGGAGGTACTTCTATGGAATCTCAAATGAATCTTCTAGAAGAAGTAAGAGTTTTTTTGGATGATACTCCAGTCGTATTAGTTGATGGAAAAATGGACCTTTTAGGTTTGAATGAAAGCGACTTATACAATCCCAAGTCTGGAAATTTTGCTATTAGCGCTACTGAAGGATGGGGATTAGATTCTCTTCGTTCTCACCTTATTGAAATAATTGGAGCAGATGTAATTGATGATCCGTTATCGTTGCCGGAAGGATGGCATCGAAAACATATCCCTGAATAATCAAGGATCTATGTGGGTGACATGTCCACAAATTGTACAGTAAACGTCGAATCCACCATAACTAGGTCTTAGAGCTGAGACATCGATTTTTTTCCCGCATCCCTCGCATCTCACCTCATCCATGATTGCCTCACACCTATTGGGTTCTTAACGCGTTGGAATCGAAAATTCTATTCTTCTTTTGAGAAAATATTACTCAAAAATGGAAAATTCATGTCGAAGGCACTTGCACCTAGGCCAATAATCGCTAGAAGTAGTAAAATTTCTACCCAAAATGATAGAGAAACAGAGATATCTACAACAACGGTTTGAGTTGAAAGATCTAAACTTCCTTCTTTTCCACCAGTTACAAATCTCGTATCTCCTGGGCTAAGAGTGTGGACAAAAGAACCATCTGAATCCGGTCCTCCTGATAAATATTCGAAGTCTGTGCTTTCACAGTCTGTTAGTCCATTATCATCTGGTGGACAATTTTCTTCATTAGCCCACTTTGCTTCAACAATACCTACCCAGGCTACATCTCCACGATCCCATTGGACATTTGCATCTAAATCGAGAAATACCATTCCCCAAGGGATACTTAAGTTATCTTCTGCCATACCTACTGGACAGGTTTCAAAACCTGGAATTCCACATGGAATTAGAGGTACTTTCTGCTCTTGTTCTGGCACCTGAATTCCTATTATACTAATCAACAATAGTAATCCACAAAGACCTGCTGTTATCATGGGGAGAAGAGATAGAATTCTCATCATAATCGACGTCATGCTGCTCCACCTTGAGTTACGTTTAGGATTACTAACAATATTGCAATAGCCGGGAAAATATACATCAGAATTGAAAGTTGCTTTCTTGATCTTTCATTTTTACGATGTTTCTCGATGCATTCCTCTTTGCTACATACTGGGGGGTCAGCATCAATCTTGATAACAGATCTGCACACAACACAGTGCCTGTGTGGGGGTATAGATTTCAATTCTGATTTAGGATTTCTCCGAACCTTATCGACATTTGACCGAATCCGATCAGCCATCTTAGAGCCCTTTGCCATGGTCATCCCTCCACGTTCGTACCTTCAAACGATTCGCCGTTTAATGCTGCTCTAAGCTGTTCTATGTCTCTTCCGTCTAATACAGCCAGATTCAATAGTGCATCTTTTGCGATTCTTGCTCCAATTGGGTCGATTACTCCGGAACGACCTGCATTTTGATGTTCTGCTGGACCAACAATTTCGGATAATTCTTGATGAGTCATTGTTTTGAACTTCTTTGCATCTTCATTTGTTCTAGGGTCTGAAGAATATACATGTCCAACATTTGTTGCTATAATGCAACATTCTGCTCCTAGTTCTTTTGCTAGTTGAATTGCAACTGTATCAGTAGTATGTCCCGGTTTAGTTCCTCCCATGACAACTATGGAATATTTTTCAGAATATTTCACAGCATCTTGAATATTAATCGGGATTAGAGGAGCAACATCATTTCCTGTATCAATTAGTGCTTCAGCAACAATTGTGGCATTAAGTCTAGTAGCAGCAATTCCAATACGATCTAATGCTTCAGTATTCGTGTTAAGAATCGGTCTTGCTAATTCAATTCCTTCTCTTGCAGGGGCTCCCCCTCCTATCACTAAAGCAAGTTTGTATCCGGATGAAATCACATCATTCACCGCTTTACATAACTCGATTAACCACTCATGTCTGTCTTCCACTTCTGGTCTCAGAAGACTTCCTCCTAGTGTGGCGACTCGTGTCCTCATCCTTCCTCAATTAGGAGTTAAGCCCTTGAATTCGTTGGCTCTTCTGACTTTGTTTCTAATGAACAGGGTTCAAATGCGTGTTTCGGGACCGTTGGTTGGAGGCGAGCCGTTGTCTGATGATATTGAGATGCAACAACGGCGTTTACGTCTGAAGAATGCCATTACAGATTTACAAGGTATGAGGGGGATGGGTACAGAATTAGTGACAGTAATCATACCTCCAGATAAACAGATTTCAGATGTTAGGGGCCAATTAAGTCAAGAACTTGGACAGGCTCAAAATATTAAGTCTAAGTCAACAAAAAAACATGTTACTGATGCTATTGAATCTGCTATTTCGACACTAAATCGTTATGGTAATGCTGGAGAGAATGGAATCGGTCTTTTCGTAGGTCATGTCATTGTAGGCAATAATAAGACTAGATTGATGAATATCGTTGTAGATAACCCACCTGAACAAATCCAATCTTTTCGCTATCGGTGTGATTCTACATTTGAAATTTCACAATTAGAAGAGATGTTAATCGATAAAACCTCATATGGATTATTTGTAATTGATAGAGGAGAATGTGCATACGGTATAGCGAGTGGTAGAAGAATTCATTGTCAAGAAGAAATGCGCTCGAACATAATGGGAAAACATCGTCAAGGTGGCCAATCTGCTCAGAGATTTGAAAGATTAATTGAAGAAGCGGCTCATAAATTCTTCAAAAAATCTACTGAACTGGCCTGTGATTATTGGCTTCAATATCTTGATGATATTCAAGGTATAATCATCGGGGGGCCAGGTGCTACCAAGGATTATGTTGTAAAACATGGATATTTTCACCATGAGATTGCTAAGAAAATCCGAGAACCATATTTCGATGTTGGGTATTCAAATGAAAGTGGACTTAGGGAATTGGTTCAAAGAGCCGGATCTTTGATGGATAGAATTGCTTTAGATGGTGAGAGAGAGATAGTCGATCGCTTTTTGATGGAATTAAATGGAATTGCTCCTAAAGCAACCTATGGGGAAGTATTGATTCGCCAAGCATTAGATGCAGGAGCAGTAGATATGTTGTTACTAAGCGAAGATCTAAAGAAAATGCGGAATACATACACTTGTAACCTCTGTAAACATGAGTGGAAGAAGACGGAAGATCCAGGAGTCTCTCCAAGTTCATGCCCTTCATGTGATGCTTCTAGTGATAGGATATCATTGAAAAAAGACCAAACTATTTCTCTTATTGATGAACTGACTTTACTTGCAGCTCATACTTCTGCTAAGGTCACTTTAATCTCAGCAGACAGTGAAGAGGGTCAAACGTTGTTTACTGCATTTGGTGGTCTAGGAGCGATTTTAAGGTATTCTTGGAGTTGATATAATGAGGATATTGTATCATTCTGTTTTGCCTTCGATTACTCATGCTATGCTTGAATTAGGTGTTCCAGATGGTGAAGGAGAGAATTTACTTGGCAAGGCAACGGTATCTGACCATGGAGATTTAGCAATAGCATGTCATTCTCTTTCTCGTACTTTGAAGAAATCACCAATAGAAATTGGAGAAGAATTATCTTCAATATTGGCTCCTTTACTTGATGGAATAACTAATATTTCCGCAGTTAATGGATTTGTCAATCTGAAAGCTACCGATTCATGGTTGGAAGAGAAATGTAGAGAAACATGTAACGATATAAGATTAGGTATACCTCTTTCATCAAATCCAAGGACTGTGGCTATTGACTATTCATCTCCTAATGTTGCAAAAGAAATGCATGTGGGGCATCTTAGATCTACAGTTATAGGGGATTCTCTTACTCGAATCCTAGAGTTTCTAGGCAATACTGTCATTCGTGAAAACCATATTGGCGATTGGGGGACTCCTTTTGGAATGCTTATTGAGCATTTGTTAGATATGGGGGAAGGTAGTAATGAAAATGAACTGAGTGTAGGGGATTTAGATGGATTTTACAAAACTGCAAGAAATAAATTCGATAGTGATGAATCCTTTGCAGATAGATCACGAGCAAGAGTAGTTCTTTTGCAAGGTGGAGATGAAGAAACAATTAGATTATGGCAAGTATTAGTTGATGAATCAACACGTTACTTCAATGAAGTTTATCAGTTACTTGGAGTTTTATTAGTCGATGATGATTTAATGGGTGAGTCCGCTTATCATCATCTATTACCTGATGTCGTTTCCAGGCTTAACGAACAGGGACTTTTGAAAAATAGTGATGGCGCAGATGTTGTATTCCCAGGAGGTCATTTGAATCGTGATGGAGAACCATTACCCCTCATTGTCAGAAAAGGAGATGGTGGATACAATTACGCAACTACTGACTTAGCTTGCATAATTGATAGGGTTGAACGATTGAAAGTTGACGACCTTTTGTATGTAGTCGGAACCCCTCAGTCTCGTCATTTTCAGATGGTTTTCTCTGTAGCATATCAAGCAGGTTTACTCAATGAATCAAATACCACTGTGCATGTGAATTTTGGTTCAGTTCTTGGTAATGATGGGAAAGTTCTGAAATCTCGCTCAGGTTCTGCTGTAAAACTGGTAGATTTACTGAAAGAATCAGTATCTAGGGCTAATGATGTGATTGGAGATAAAAATCCTAACCTAACTGGTATTGAAAGAGAAGATATAGCAAATGCGATAGGTATTGGTGCTGTAAAATATGCGGATCTAAGTACCGATCGTACTAGGGATTACATGTTTGATTGGGCTCGCATGTTATCATTTGAGGGAGATACTGCTCCCTACTTACAATATGCTCATGCAAGAATAAAGAGTATTTTTGAGAGAGTAGATAGTGATGAATGGAAATCTTCATCTATTCAGATAACAAATGAATATGAGAGTCGACTTGCTCGTTCAATTGTTTCATTCTCTGATGCAGTTGAATCTGCTGCAACCGATCTAATGCCTAATCGAATTTGTATCCATCTTCATGAAATTGCGTCTTCATTCGGTTCTTTTTATGAAAATTGCCCTGTTTTAAATGCTGAAGAAATTCCAATCATAAATAGTCGTCTTCTCCTTTGTGATACAACTGCTAGAATCTTATCTACTGGTCTAGAATTATTAGGTATTGATGCGCCTAATAGAATGTGACTAGAACTCACTTCCATCTGTGACACTAGATTCAGATGGAATCTCTGCTTCTGCTTCTGCTCTCATTCTTGTTAAGACAATTTTAGCTTCCTCAAAGTCTTCGCATGCCTCTGTCCTTTGAGATGCAGGCCATCCACAATCTATTCTCTTTTTATCGATACTATTCGGTTCTATCCAAGCCCTACAAAGTCTATGGTGGCAAGAGGCACGTATTTCATCACCTTCAACCCAAAAAGTAGTTCGAGTACAAATTGGACAAGCATCTCTAAAATGAGTAGTTACTACATTTTTCGCATCTGATCCTATTTGCCCAATTGTCCAAGATTCTATTCGAATCTCTACAATGTCTGTATCTTCTGCATTGGTCATAAATCCCCTGACAATATCATCAATGCTGTCTCTTGAAGGCATGATGCCAAGGGTATCTTCTTCTAGATCCCTGGAAATTCCTATCGCTGTAAAAACAAGGTCCCCTACATCTGCCATTAATCCTGTTAAGTATTCATACTGAATCAATGCAACGCTAGAAATCATACAAATTTACAGTTTATTTCTGAACGTATTCTTCATGAGCCTGATATTCCTCATGGGGAATATGGTTGAGATTGGCGACGTTGCACCTGACTTTACATTGAAAGCCCAAGATAAGAGTGAAGTAACTCTTTCATCATTTGCAGGTAGTCGAGTGATTTTGTCATTCTATCCTGCTGCTTTCACTGGAGTGTGTAAGAATCAAGCTTGTTCAATAAATGAACAGCATAGTGCTCTCGGAACAACTGATGTACAAGTGTTAGGAATATCTGTAGATGCTCCATTTTCTAATAATGCATTTAGAGAAGCTAATCAGATCAACTATCCTTTACTTTCTGATGTCCATAGAGAAGTAATCTCTGCATATGGAGTTACATTCGAAAATTTTGCTATAGATGGTTATACTGTGGCTCAACGTTCAGTATTTTTAGTCGAAGCAGATGGGACAATAGGATATGCTTGGTACGCAGATAATCCTGGAATTGAACCCGATTATTCTGCTTTATTTGCACATATTAATGATGGAAATTAACTCCAATGCATTCAAATGGAATGCTAGAGACGAAGTAATGACCATAGCACTAGTTGCCAGTGATGTTTGCTTGCAGACCCTTTTGGTGTATTGCGATCAACTCCTGAGGTCCAGAGGGGTGATACCCTGATTTATGAAAGACAATACATTCAGTTTATGCTAGGCATATTGGAAATTTTCTGGGGGCATCCCAGATGAATTTGATATTAGATGGGGCAAATATTGCCCGACAAGGTGTTGATTCAACAGGAGACGGAAATCAATTGAGAGCAGCAATTGACAAACTATTGTCAGAGGGACATACCTTGTATCCAGTACTCGCTCAATTTAGAATGTCAGGAAAACGTGCATTTCCCAATATGGAATGGGTTTCAGCATATGAAGCACATGAAAGAGTACATTTTGTTCAAGCACCATCAGGAACTGACGATGATTCATTCATTCTTGATTTAGCAATTCAACTCAAAGGAGTAATAGTTAGTAACGATTTATTTCGGAATCATAAAGATAGACTAGGTAAACAAGCATCAAGATATTGTGGTGGGTCTAAAGCCACACACAGAATGATGTTTTCAATAGCAGGAGAGCTTTTCATTCCAGATCCGAATTTTGTTATGCCTGCTGAAGAGAAAACCATTGTTCCAGAACATGCAATCAAAATTTCGGATGAAGAAAATGAATCTAAACCAGTTGAACGAGATAAGAAATCTAGATCCAAAAAAGAAAAGACTAGTCTCCATAAAATTACTAAACGTACTGTTAAATCTGCAATAATTCAGCATGCTAAACTTCCGATGCCTGTGTCTAAGTTAGGAACATATATCCCTAACTTGATTGCAAAATCCACCGGCAGAAAAGTCTCAAAGAGGGAATTGAGAGATGAAGCAGGATTTGGAAATAATGCATGGATAGATATTTTTTCTAGAATGGGTCCTCAAATTGAAGTCGATCGAAATGTGTCTCCGCCAATTGTTAAATTTGGTACCAAGGTTAAGAAAAACAATCAAAAGAAAGGAAGGCAAAAACGTAATTCGAATCGTGAAAAAAACACTGATTCGTCTACATCATTAGAATTAGTTTTTCATGAGGTAATTGACGAAAAGAGACACCATCTTGTTTCAGAGAGGTCCTTCCTCTCTACCTTATTACCATTTTTGAAAGTTGATGAAATATTGGTTTTTCCTTGGTCGGTTGTTTGCGAAAAACATCTCAAACGTTCTGGACAGCGTCTGGCTAAATTATCTCCTGATGAATTAAATGAACTGTTAACTCAAGTCCCCTGGCCTCTAAGTGGGAAAAGAACAAAAATTGTACGGTATACTATCAAAGAAAATGAATTACATCTTTGGGGGCGCTGATTAATCAATTCTGGAATGAAGCCAAATTAGGTGATAACCATATCGAGTTTTTACCGGTTCACTAACTGTTCCAACATCCATTTTTTTAATTGCTATTTCGAAACCTGCTGCCATTTGACCTCTTCCAAATGTACCTAGATCTCCTCCTCTTCTTGCAGATGGACAGGTGGAGTGCCTGCGTGCTCTTTTTTCAAATTCTTTTAATTGCTTTTTTGCATTAATAATATGATTTCTTATTGTAGATGCTTCTCCTTTGGAAGCAACTAGGATATGACTTGCTTCTGCGCTAATCATGTTATCCCCATGCCAACCATCTAGCATATGAACCTAATACAATTCCACTAACTGCAAGTGATTCTTCATTGAAACGATCCATGGTGTCAAGATATGTGTGGTATTCCATACTTCCTGAACCATAGCATACTATGGCCTTTCCATAATATCCACCTGGCTCAATATCATAAACAAAAGGAGCATGGTCGCTATTGTTAGGCATATCACTAGATTCTACAACTAATACTTGTGCACCGTAAGTAGATCCAAGAACAGGATATTCTTCAACAAATTTTGAATGAATATTGAAAATATGTTCCATGTCATCTGGATTATTCCCAAATAGAACTACTCCATTGTTTCTTTCGACATCTACGTGATTCATGTCTAAGTTTACATAAAATCTGAGATGATCTCTTAGTTCCTCTTGATGGGCATTTACCCAGGCACTAGATCCAAACAATCCTTCTTCTTCTCCTCCCCATGTACAGAATTTTATCGTATATTCTGGAGTTCCTAACTCGTTATACAGGGCTCCGAATTGTGTTGCTAATTCCAATACAGTAGCCGTTCCAGAAGAATCATCTACAGCTCCCGGACTATTGTATACTGTATCGTGATGTGCTCCAAAAATAATCATATCATCAGATGAACCTGGAATGACCCCACATGGCACTGAAATGTCCCTAGTTCCCTCATTATCTACTCTAACGTCTAACCCTAGTCTTTGAGTTCCGTTTATTATTTCACTAGAAATTGTTTGACCTACAGTCTTGGAAACCATTAGGAAAGCAATTCCTGCAGGCATAGTTTCGAATCTAGTTACATCAACTGTTTTGAAGAAAGGAACGCAATCTCCACTAATTAGTTCGTCACAATTTTGTTTTTCATTTACAAGGATAAGTGCAAATAAATCACTTTCTTGCGCTCGGAGGAATAAATCGGTATTTCCAGAAACATCTCCTCTTGCCCAAACCATTCCTACATTTCCAGAGGCAGAATCCCAATCCTCATTTTCACTACCATTGCCTAAGTCTATTACTGCAATATTTTGCGCGAAATTAATTTGTTGAGTTCCACTATATCCTTGGATTACAAATTGTTCAAGATGAGTAAATTCGGTAATCGTCGATGCTAAATCAGATGGTCCACATGGATCAAAAGGAGGAACGATTCCTCCTGTTTGGCACATTCTTAATATTGGATTTGCAAGAATTTCAAACATTGGAACATTGAATGTTTCAATAGTAGCGCCCATGCCTGCATCTGTGAAGTTTTGTTTGATTGATGTTGCAGCAGCAGCTTCTTCAATTGTCCCACTCATTCTTCCACCCCATTCAGGATGACCCAAATCCACTAAATCTTGGGCAAATAAACGAGTTCGATCCGTATCAAATTCAATTAGTTCGTAATCTGGTATCGGTTCTGAAGTTAAGTAAGAAATCACTCCTCCTCCTGCCATAAATAGTACAGATACTACTAGATATGGCATAAATGGAGTATTTGCGAATGCATAACCGATGATTGTAAGATATCCATCATTTCCTGGTTTAGCCTTTTCTTGATCATTAGGAGGATTATGGAGACGTTCAAAAAGTTCTTTTTTATTTCCACCAACTGGATATCCCCTAAGTTTCAACTCATTTTTGAGCTGTGCGACAGTCCAGTTGCTAATGTCGTCCATTGGTTCTCTGTAACCATGGTTTGATTTGAAACCATTCTGCAGATGAGTAGAATTATTCAGATTTTACTTCTTCACCCGTCCATCGAGCAGTCAGGTCATTATCAATTCCGATTTGGTCAAGAATTCGAGCCACAACAAAATCAACTAAATCTTCAATTGTAGATGGATTATTGTAGAATCCGGGACTAGCAGGAAGAATGACTCCTCCCCATTGAGAGATTTTAGTCATATTTTCTAGATGAACGGTAGCATATGGGGCTTCTCTAGGCACCAAAATGAGTGTTCTTCTTTCTTTCAGTGCTACAATTGCACTCCTTGTGGCTAGATTATCTGAAATACCTGCTGCAATTTTAGAAATTGTAGTTCCTGAAGCAGGACATACGATCACAGAATCAATCTTAGCAGAACCGCTTGCTGATTTAGCAGCTAGATTATGATTATTTTCAATTGTACATTCATACCTTTCAGCGAGTTCTTCTGGGGTAATATCGCATTCTAATTTCAGGTTAATTGCTCCTTCTCGGCTAATTATCAGTCTAATGCCATGTCCAATACTATGCAGTATTTCGATTAGGCGTACCCCGTACTTGGCTCCGGAGGCTCCAGTAATGGCTACAACGTGGTTACCCATACTCTCACCGATATGTCATAATGCTTGAAGCGTTGCTTCTATCCTCGGTAGATTATCGACGTGAATTTAACTTGGCCAGTAGTCTAAGCATCTCTAAGTATATCCAAACTAGTGTGACCATTAAACCGAAAACTGCTCTCCATTCCATTGATTTTGGTGCTCCATTTTCCACACCCCTTTCCACAAAATCAAAATCAGATGCGAGACAAAATGCTCCTATTCCAATCACTAATACGGAAAATCCGATCCCGATTAGGCCATTCGAATGAATATATGGAATCTCAATACCAAATATACTGAGTATCAATGTTAACATGTAAATCATGAAAACCGCTGACATCGCACTAAATAATGCAATTCTAAAGTTTTCTGTAACGGGTATAACTCCTGTTCTATAGATAATTAACATGCCTCCAAATACTGCTGTAGTACCTAGGAATGCTTGAATTGCAATTCCTGGATATGCTAAATCAAACATAAGAGTAGTTCCTCCTAAGAATAATCCTTGAAGAGCCGCATAAGTTAGTACTGCTACAGGATTATCAGCTAAACCTGTGAATAACATTACGAAAAAGAAAATGAATCCGACTACCCAGCCAACAATGCTAAGCGTGAATGCAATTTCAGGACTTCCTGTCAGGGCCAAACCCCAGATGCTTAATCCAGATAATAGCATAATTGCAAAAGTAATAGCTCCTTTCTCTACCACACCTTGGATCGTCATTTTATCTTCTAACATTCCTTGGAAAACAAATACCATGTCGTTTAGTGCCGGGTTCTTAGTACGGTACATTGTTTACTGTCAGAGGTCGAAAGTTTTCAAGTGTTGCTCTTCAATATCTATCATTCAATATTCACTCATTTAATTATAGAGTGTCTTACATTATATTAGTTCGATTGCAATGCAAATGTCACCCTTTGAGTTTATCACCATTTTTTGTTCTTTGATTGTTGGATTAGCAGTGACACATATTTTCCGTGCTGTGACTGACTTGTATGAGATTCGTGAAAGAGTCAAGACATATTGGTTGAATTCTCTATGGGTAGTTACTGTGACAAACTGGGCTATTTTTACCTGGTGGGGCTTGTGGTTGCTTTCAGTCGATTTAGAAACCTGGTCGTATTGGCAATATTGGTTAATCGTCATTAATTTAGGATCGATTTATTTCTTCACAACTTTGGTTCTACCTAAGGCAACTGAAGAAGGAGAAATAGATCTTGAGAAACATTACTATTCTGTTCATAATGCATTTTTTTCGATTGTAGCTTTCTCATTATTCAGTTCAAGTGCAGTTAATCATTTACTATTTGGCCAAGCGATTAGTTCTCCTCTGGTGATAATGCCTTCAATAGTAGGTCTAGCAGCACTATATGGTGCGTTCAATAAATCTAAAAAATATCATCAATTTATTGGTGTATTCATGTTTCTAATGTTTATTGTATTCCAATTAACTGATAATTTATCAATTGTATATGAAGGTTGAACACAGGTTATTCTGATTCAAATAAAATGTGTGATTCTGTGATTTGTGCCATTTTTTTGAATTCATCATATTGAAGCAAACCATCTTTATTCAAATCTATTTCATCAAACATTTCATCACGTGATTCCGGAGGTAATTTTGATACCTCAGGGGAGTTTGAAAACTCATCAGGAGATATCACGCTATCTTTGTTGGCATCCATGATTGCAAAGGAATCGCTTATTTCTCTTTCATCAATTGGAGCTTCACCAGTAGTTCCGAATACAGACATCAAATTAATGCCACTCTTGCCAAATCTTTCAGAAAGATTAGACATTCCTGAATCTGATGAAATATCTTCTTCTTCGAACCATGATTCCAAGTACTTTATTCGTTCAGCATTAATTCCGTAAGATTTTGCTTGGAGATCCAACATAGACCGTTCATTAGTCGTAATTTTTCCATCTTTTTTCGCAAGAGCATACATCTCTAGATAACCTAATTCTTCACTGGTATGTGATTCAGGCAATATTTTTGTTGAAAATTTTGATAGCCTGTTAAAAATCGGTTTTCTTAATACAATTAATGGTAAACCGATTATTACTCCACCTATCCAACCTTGGTCGAATACAGATTCCATTGCTTCTGTACTAATTAAGAATAGAACTGCTCCTACACCTGCAAATGTGGCAGTAATGAAGGTTTTACGTAATGTCTCATCGATTCCAAACATATCATTTTTGATTACTGCATATGTGAAAACTATGCCTTCAAATAGTGCAGCAAGAACAACAGTTGTTGGTATTAATGGCCCTACTGCAATCAATAGTGTTGGAACTTCTAATGCCTCATTGAATACACTTGTTTCTATTGAGGGCGATTGTCCAAGGATTCCGATTATGATGAAAAGAGCCAAAGTAGAAGAAATCTGGAGAACAGTCTTTCCGATAAATCCTAAACGAACAGCACGAACTTCTCCAATTAGACTTGAATCGCCACTTTCTTGGACTCTTTTCTGTGAACCTCCAACAGAAATCATTGCAATTATAGCGCCAATAAGCGGTATAAAAAGAAGAATCCGAGCAAGTGGCCCTATTGCAACAGTTGACATTGTCATTGGATAAAGAGTTGAATATCTCGAGGAGCATGAGACATCAAATGGTAAATCTGTTCCAGATGCTGTAGTACCATATCCTACACCTATTTCTTGACAGTAAACCCAACTTATATCTCCAATTGCAGCTGTTCTACCTCCGAAAAGTTCACTACTAAACAAAATAATTACAAAACAGAATATTGGTAACAAGTATAATCCATGGAATCTAAAGAATCCTGAAATTTGTTTAGCCCATTGTTTTTCAATGTAAAATGTTGCAGCTACTATGTACAGCATGAAAAGTTGTAAAGACATGGTATAGTACACTACTCGTGCTGGTTCTAGAACTGCCAAGAAACTTTCAGGCCATCCATAAAGCCAGAAAAGCATTGATGTTGCACATCTTAGAGATTCTGTAAACAACATCAAAGCCATAAATCGATTTTTTGCTTTTTTAGGTCCTGCTCGTAATACGAGATATGAAAGAAATATGAGAAAAATCGATGAAATGATACTGAATATAGCAAGTAAATTCCAGTACCCCATGAAAGTTCCAGTTTCAAAATCAACGTTTGAGATCATTCGCCAATAATATGAGAGAGGGCCCCCCACATCTGCCATGCAATGCCGTGAATTTTTCTCATTATGAAAATATCGTATTAAATTTAAACTTAAAATCGGAATGATATTAAATCTATTTTTTAGCGCAGCATCATGCCCAAACTAAAGACAGGTGACCTAGCCCCTTCGATGGTCTTACCAAGTATTGATGGAACTACATTTGACATGTCATTAATGAAGGGTAAGAGAGTGATTTTCACCTTCTTTAGATTCTCATCTTGTCCATTTTGTAATATACGAATTGATCGGTTAATGAAGAGATGGAAAGAGTTCCCAGAGGGAACCGTGATGGTAGGAGTGTTCGATGCAAAAATCGATGAATTGACTAAGAGAATGGGGAAGAGAAACATACCTTTTACCATTGTCGCAGATGAAACCTATGAGCATTTTGAAAACAATGGTGTAAGCAAATCCTTTGGTAAGTTTATGTGGGGCGCAATGCGCTCCCCACTCACATTTATGCAAGCAACTCTCAAGGGCTATGTTCCAATGACGTTTTCAATTTCTAAGATGTCTACAATCCCTGTTGATCTTCTCATCGGTGAAGATGGTAAAGTTGTAGAAGCTCATTATTGTAAAGATACAGCTGACCATATTCCAATAGATAGAATGATTTCTTTTGCGAAAGGAAATTAATCGCTTTGTAAAGGGTTCCATTCTAAAGGATGTAATGGCACTCTATTAATTGATTTCGAAGCCGAGAAAATCAATGCTTCTTCTAGTCTTTTTCTATCGATTACTCTTCCTTCAAGGTCATGAGTGTGGCCTAATGCACGAAGTGAGGTAGTCATCCCGGCATTCAATCCGCAACCATCCAATGTTTCAACTCTTGAAGGAATTGTTTCGATATTGATAGCGAGCCCATGACGGCTGACCCATTTTAAGAATGAAAGGCCGATACTGCATACCTTTTTTCCATCCACCCAAACACCTTGCATTCTATCATCTCTAGTTGATTCAACTCCACAATCCGTTAGAGCTCTAATTACCCATTCTTCTAGACATTTTATTACTCCTGGAACTGATTGTTCTGAATGAGTCCAACGAATAATTGGGTACGCAATCAATTGCCCTGGTCCATGATAAGTTATTCCTCCCCCACGATCTACATCCAATTTTGGATAATCTTTCGGGATTACTACATTGTCTCTCCTTGCTTTAGGGCCCACGGTTACAACTTCAGGATGTTCAGTAAAGATGAGAGTATCTGGAATTTCATCAGCTATTCTGGCTTTCTGTAATTCTCTCATCATTGAATCTACAATCGAATGATCTAGCGGCCCAGTACGTAACACTCGCAGAGGCCTCATGACCCTAAGATAGGTAGGTAGTGGATGAACACTTGCTCAAGAGATGTGGATTGCATGACCTAATGTTTTGAGAACACTTTCATGGAATGATTCAGTCATTGTAGGATGAGCATGAACTGTAGCGGCAATGTCTTCTAGCACTGCTCCCATTTCAAGTGCTAAAACAAATTCACCTGACAGCTCAGCAACATGTGAACCAACAGCTTGAATGCCCAGGATTACGTGATCTGATTCTCTGGCAATTACTCTGACAAATCCATTCGTCTTCTCTGCTTCTAAAGTTAGAGCGCGCCCGTTTGCAGCAAGTGGGAACTTACCTACGATAAAATTCTCATTCGCATCTTTGGCTTCATCAGGTGTTAGCCCAACACTAACGATTTCAGGCTCAGTAAATACAATAGCTGGAATTGCGACTTTATCCCATACACGAACATGTCCCGCGATTATTTCTGCTACCATTTCTCCTTGAGCACTTGCTCTGTGTGCCAGCATAGGGTCTCCAGTAACGTCTCCAATCGCATAAACTCCAGGCATATTTGTTTTACATTGTTCGTCAATAGCGATGAATCTTCCCGAATCATTCATTCTTAGCCCCATTTCTTCTAATCCCCAACCTTGAGTATTTGGTTTTCTTCCAACGGTAACTAGAACTGAGTCTACAAGTAAACTATGTTCTTCACCCTGTTTGTCAGACCATTTCATGGTGACTCCTTCTTCGGATACATCTGCTCCTTGAGCCATACAATTCGTATTGATTTTTACACCCTGTTTCTTCAACCATATCTCTAATGGTCGACGTAATTCTTTATCGAAGATCGATAGTACACTGTCTAATCCTTCAATTACGGTAACTTCTGTTCCTAATTTAGTCAAAGCACAGCCAAGTTCTAGACCAATATATCCTCCTCCTACAATTGCTACCTTTGCAGGTAAATCTTCTAAATCTAAGGCGCCAGTTGACGAACAGATTTTCTTTTCATCAAATGGCATAAATGGTAATTCTATCGGAGATGATCCAGTAGCAAGAATTACATTTTCTGCTTCAATTCGAAGTACTCCCTCATCTGTATTTACTTTACATGTTTTAGCATCAACAAAATTTGCCCATCCGTGAACTAATTCAGCTCCTGCGGCTTTCAGTAACCCTTCTACGCCTTGGTTGAGTCGTTGAACGATCGAATCTTTCCAAGAGATAAGTTCCTTCATATTCAGTTCTGGTGAGGCTGAAGAAATCCCCATATGTCCTCCTTCTTCTGCATGTTTTGCAAGATTCTCAAAACGTTCTGATGCATGAATTATCGCTTTTGAGGGGATACATCCTCTAATCAAACATGTTCCTCCTGCTTTATCTCCTTCTACAATTACTGTATCTAATCCCAGTTGGGCAGATCTAATTGCTGCAACATAGCCGCCGGGTCCGGCTCCTACAACAAGAACTTGGCAAGATCTAGTTTTCATTGAAATCCCTCACATGAAAATCATAGCAGGATGTTCTAGCATCCGTTTTAGATGTTGAACTAGTGCAGCTCCATCGGCCCCATCAATCACTCTATGGTCGAAAGAAGACGAGAGGTTCATTATGCGACGAATTTCGATTTTACCATTTACAACAGCAGGTCTTTCTGTAGCTTTGTGAACTCCAAGAATTGCCATTTCAGGATGATTGATAATCGGTGTTGCTCCTAATCCTCCGTCTCTACCAAGACTTGTGATAGTAAATGTCGATCCACTGAGATCATCAAGGGATGCAGTACCATCTCTTGCAGCCCCTGAAACTCTTTGCATTTCACTCGCAGCTGTCCATACGTCCATTGATTCTACATGTTTGACAACAGGCACATATAGTCCTCTCTCAGTTTGAGTTGCAATTCCAAGGTGAACTGCTTGATGACGAAGAACATGTCCTGCTTCTTCGTCGTATATACCATTACATTCAGGGTGTTGAGGCATGATTTTTGCTAAAGCCAACATGATGAATGGCAAGTATGTTAGTTTAGGTTGTCCATCTGCACGTGTTGAATTCAGATATTGCCGAAGAGATTCTAACTCAGTAACATCTACATCTTCAAAATATGAAAAGTGAGGGATTCTTGTTTTTGATTCAACCATTTTCTCAGCGATTTTTCTCCTTAACCCTATTACTGGTACTTCTTCAACTCCATTAAGTCTCTGTCCTCTAGGTGTTGAAGGAGACATTGGAGTACTTGCAGGAACTGAACCTCCTGATGCAATATGTGAGTCAAGATCTGCATTAGTAACTCTACCCGCTGGTCCACTTCCATTCACACCAGAGATATCAATTCCTGCTAATCTCGCCCTTTGTCTAACTGCGGGACTTGCTAATGTTTTTCCTCCTGAAGGAGTAAGAACAGGAGCAGGAGCAGGGGCAGGAGCCGGAGCCGGGGTAGGAGCAGGAGCAGGAGCAGGAGCCGGAGCAGGAGCAGGAGCAGGAGCCGGAGCCGAATCAGGTTCTGGAACCTCATCTACTTCTTGTGCAGATGCATTACCTTCGCCCTCCACCTCGAACACAATACATACTTGTCCAACAGGGATAATTTCTCCAGGTTCTCCAGTTGTGGAAGTGATTTTTCCATCTACTGGACTAGGGATTTCTACTGATGCCTTATCTGTCATTACCTCAAGAAGAGGTTGGTCTTCTGTGACGACATCTCCTACTGAAACATGCCAGGAAACAATTTCTCCTTCCACAACACCTTCACCAATATCTGGAAGTCTGAATTCGTAGGTTCCCATGCTCAATCCTCCTGTGTGGCCCTGATGGCCTTAGAAATCCGTTCGGTACTAGGGATATAATCCCATTCAGTAGTATGGGGGAATGGAGTATCCCATCCTGTAACTCTAGTAATAGGAGATTCAAGGTGATAGAAACAACGTTCTTGGATGCTTGCCGACATCTCTGCACCAAACCCACTAGTCTTAGGGGCTTCATGAACTATCACACATCGTCCTGTCTTTTTGACAGATGAAACGACAGTGTCGCGATCCCACGGAACTAAAGTTTGTAAATCAATTAAATCGCATGAAACTCCACTTTCTTTGATTGCTTGTTGGCAAATGTGAACCATAGTGCCCCATGCAATAACTGTGCAGTCATTTCCTTCCATAACCATATTAGCCTGTTCTAATGGTATTCTGAATTCTCCCTCTGGAACATCAGCATCAGGGTGGCCTTTCCAGGTTGAGAGTTTATGCGGGTCACCATAGAATGGACCATTGTAGCAACGTTTTGGCTCGAAGAAAATTACTGGGTCATTACACTCAACAGAAGAGGTAAGTAATCCCTTTGCATTCAAAGGAGTGGAACAGTACACTACCTTTAGACCTGGAGTATGTGTAAATTGAGACTCTGGAGATTGTGAATGGTGGTGTCCTCCTCTAATGCCTCCACCGGCAGGTGTTCGGAAAGTTACCGGGGCAGTAAATTCGCCTCCAGAACGATGCCTAACCTTAGCAATTTCATTCACAATTTGATCATATGCAGGGAATATATAGTCGGCAAATTGAATCTCTGCCACTGGCCTTAGTCCATTTAGTCCCATGCCCATGGCCATAGAAGCAATTCCTCCTTCTGCTAATGGTGTGTCAAAGACTCGATGCGCTCCATATTTTTCTTGAAGCCCATCAGTTACTCTGAATACTCCTCCGAAATAACCTACATCTTCTCCGAAAGTCAGAACATTTGGGTCCCTTTTCATTAAATCATCTAACGATGATTTTAGAGCCTCTATAATATTCATTTCAGCCATGAAATCACTTCCCTAATTCCTCTCGCTGTTCTTGAACATGCCACGGCACTGTTTCGTAAACTTCTGTGAAAATGGTAGATGCAGGGGGGTAAGGCCCATTTGCAAGATCACCATATGATGTTGCTTCTTTGTATGATGCAACTACTTCTGAATCTATTTTTTCGATTAATTCTCCATGTTTTTCCTCTGACCATATTCCTATTGAAATCATATGATTTTTCAAACGTTCAATGGGGTCCCCTCCTGGCCAATGTAAGTGGTCATCTTTTGGACGATACCTAGATGGATCATCGCTACTTGAATGCGCACCTGCTCGATATGTGTATACTTCAAGATGAGTGGCTCCATGGCCTGCAGAAGCACGATCTCTAGCCCATTTAGTAATCGAATATAAGGCTAGAAAATCATTTCCATCTACTCTGATAGAAGGTATCCCATAAGGCAATCCTCGTGAAGCAAAATTCGGCCCTCCTGTAGCTAGATTTGCATGAGTTGAAATTGCAAACTGGTTATTTACAATACAGAGTATCACAGGAGGTTTGTAAACCGATGCGAAGTTTAGTCCATAGTGATAATCACCTTGTGCACTAGTGCCATCTCCCAGCCAAGTAATTGTCACTTGATCATCGCCTTTGTAAGCTGAAGCCATAGCAACTCCTACTGCTTGATTGAATTGAGTGCCAACTGGACTAGAAATTGAAATGAAGTGCCCCTCTTTCCAAGTGTAATGGACAGGCATTTGCCTACCCTTTACATTGTCCATCTCATTTCCAATACAATGATTCATCATGCTGACCATATCTCTACCTCGTACAAATTGGGCACCAGGTTGACGATAAGAGGGGAATACCCAATCATGTTGTTCTAGTGCCATTGTTTGTGCGATAGCAATTGCTTCTTCTCCAAATGATCGCATATAGAAAGACAATTTTCCAGTTCTTTGAAGTTTCATCATCCTCTCGTCAAAAATTCGTAATCTTAGCATATATTCTAGGCCAGTTTTCAAGATTTCGGGGTCAAGTTTCGGATTCCATTCTCCTCCTGCTTTTCCGTCATCATCGATTACTCTTAGTAATCCATATGCATGTTCTTTTGTGTCTTCTGATGAGCAATCTATGGGTAGTAGAGGGAGATCTTCTGGCATCCATTCCCAAGCGGGAAATGAAGATTCATCTTCTGGCCTACAAGGGGCAGTAGGTACACGAAAAGGTTCTGCGGTTGCTAGTGGAACCTCATCCGTCATGGTACTGAGTTAAGTCGGTGCGATAATATCATTCCGATGAAGCATCTCTTCTAGATCTATATTCTCTCAAGTAACGAATCGCTAAAACTCAGATGAGAAATAGCAGAGTTAGTTTGTGATCTAGTAACAGCTGGAGGAGCGCCATAGGCCTCGTCTTTTAGCAACCCTGCTCTAAAAGATGAACGAACTAATGGTCCACAAGCAACTCCTTTGTATCCCATTTCCCTTGCTTCAGTATCCCAATCGGCATATCTGGATGGCTCTGGGAATCTATCAATGGGTAGATGTTTATCTGATGGTTGAAGATATTGTCCAATTGTAAGTAAATCCACATCTATTGTTCGAAGATCTCTCATTGTGTCTGAAATCTCTTCATCAGTTTCTCCTACTCCTACCATGATGCTAGTTTTTGTAAGGATATCCGGTCTGATTCTTTTTGCTTCTTGTAATATTTTCTTTGATTGAGTAAATGATGCTCTTGGGTCTCTAACTTTGGAATCCATGCGAGGAACACATTCTACATTATGCGCGAAAACGTCTAAAGGGGCCCCTTCAAGAAGGTTGGAAAGAGCCTCGAAGTTTCCATCTAAGTCACTGCACAATAATTCCAATCCCATATCGGGTCTAACTTCATGAATTGCGTCTATACAGTTTCTGTAGTGAGATGCACCTCCGTCTGGTAAATCATCTCTATTTACCACTGTAATTACAACATATGATAATGCCATGTCTTTTACAGCATCAGCTAGTCTTTTTGGCTCATCAGGATCAAGCGGTAATGGAGTTTTTATGGTTCCAACTGCACAAAATCTGCATCCTCTAGTGCATTCTTCACCTGCAATCATGAATGTAGCAGTTCCTCTTCCCCAACAATCGTGAATATTCGGACACCTTGCTTCTTCACAAACAGTATTGAGAGATCCACCCTCAATCGTTGATTTTGTGAAATTAAATCGGTCTTGGGCTTCTCCCGTTGGAAGGGCGGTTTTGAACCATGCAGGGAGTCTTTTCCTCAATGCCTTTCTCTTTTCCTTTGGTGATAATGTTGTACCAGTCGAGCATCCTGAAGGTGCAATATCTACTGTTTCAACAACAGGTAGGCGCATCGGCTCCATGTGATTCACCCCTCTGTTTGAGCCCTACCCGATTAACCGTTCGCTAAATTTACTTCATCGGTATACTCAAATCTTCAGTCATTGGCGTCATAATATGAATGGGGCAGTATTGGTCACAGGTGGGGGCCGTCGTATTGGTCGCTCTATCTCTTTGTCTCTTGCATCTAGTGGTTTCCATGTCGTTATACAAACTCGATCAGTAGATAATGGGATAAATTTGGTTGCTGATGAAATTCGTTCATTAGGATCAAGTTGTACAATTGTTGAAGGAGATCTTGAATCGTTAGATTCTCCTCAAAAACTGTTCAGTGATTCAATAGAATCCCTTCCAAATGACACCACACTCGTAGGATTAGTTAATTGTGCCAGTATGTTTCAATGGGATGCCCCTTCAAACGTTAAATCTGAATCTCTTATTTCTCATTACAAGGTGAATTCTATAGCACCTATTTTACTATCTAGTCTTCTGTACAACTACCTCAAAGAAATTGATGTCTCTAGTTTTGAACAAAAAATTTCACCCTGTATTGTGAATATACTTGATCAAAAACTGGTCGCCCCTCATCCTGACCATTTTTCATACACTTTGAGTAAGCATGCATTATCGGGAGCAACCATCATGATGGCCAAAGAATTCGCCCCATTCTGTCGAGTAAATGCGGTTCTCCCTGGACATGTCTTAGCCAGCCCCGATCAAACGTCATCAGGATTTGAAAAAGCTCAATCTGAATCTCCGTTAGGATATGGTCCCTCTCCAAGTGATATTGCAGAAGCGGTCACTTTCTTATTTAGGGCAAAATCAGTTACTGCTCAATCTTTGGTAGTTGATGCTGGAGAGCATTTGCTTGGCAGGTCTCGGGATGTTGTTTTTGAAACGGAGGGTCTTGATGACTGAAAGTAGTATTCTAGTAGATATTTTATCTCAAAGATCTGAGGGTGTCACATCTTTATTTGTAAAAAACTGGAAAATAGACATAGATATTGGAATACTTCCTCATGAACAAGGAGTTCTACAGCCGGTTTCATTTGATATTGAGGTCCATATTTCTGGTTCATCATCTCCTGTAAGGGATGAAATCGATGCTGTTGTTGATTACGATTATCTAAGAACTTTAGTTAATCAAATCGTAATCTCAAGGCGTTTTAATTTGTTGGAGTCGTTGGCTTCTGAGATTCTCGAAGGATGTTTACATCCTCCAGAAGTAATTGGTGCCTCCGTATCTGTATCTAAACTTGCAGTCATCGAAGGCGAAGGTGAAATTGGATGTTCTTTCAGTAGAATAAAATGATTAATTTAACAGTGCATTGATCAAATTTTCTAATATCTCTTCGGTAGTATCTGGCTGTAGACTAATTCTGATAGCTCTCAGTGCAGTTTCATTTTTTATACCCATCGAAGTAAGTACATGTGACGGTTTACCTGCAGTTGCAGTGCAGCCACTACTTGGTGCTGCGATAAACCCTCTTTGCTCTAAGTGTTGAAGATAAATCTCTGCTGGGGGACCAGGGAGACTTAGACAAGTGATTCCTGGAGCTCTTTCCTGATCCACGCCGAAGATTTCTCCTCCATTTTGTATAATCCTTGATTCTAATCTGTTATGCAATTGATTCCATAATTTGGTATTTTTAATTCTGTTTTCTTCTAGTTGGATTGCTGCCTCAACAAATGCATTAACAAGTCCTACAGGTACAGTTCCTCCTCTTCGTCCTTTTTCTTGACCACTCCCTTCAATCAATGGTTGAATACGTACTCCATGTTTGATCCATAATGCTCCAATTCCCATGGGGCCCCCAAAACTTTCTGAATCAAGTATAATTGCATCTGCAAAAAGTGACATTTCTGATATTGAGATTCTTCCTATTGCTCCTCTGGCATCCAATACCTTCCTAGGTGACCCATGTCGTTGAATTGCGTCGTCATTCCAATTCTTCAAATCTAATATTCTACCCGTTTCAATGTCCATGGCCGATGCAGCAGAAATGACTGTTTTTCCTGAATCACCTCCGAATCTTTTTGCAGCATTGATTAAAGAGATATGAGCATCTTCCTTTACATCTATTTTACTTCCTTTTTTCGAATTTGTAGAAAGAAGTCCCCTTATGGCCCAAGTTGCTGATTCATCTGCACCTGATGTGAACCAAATTGTCCCCTTACTTCCTAGCAAAATTTCTAAATCGTTTCTTCTTTTTTCTAATTGTTGAGAAATTAAAAATGATGGTTCGCTAAAGCCACTCGCTCGATGTTGATACCCTTCAAGACTTGCAATTATCTCTTCTTTTGCTAGTGGGTGAAGGGTCGATGCCGAGATCATATCGACACTTGTCGAATCGCCGTCCATGCCCTTCGGAAAACAACACCGATGAAATAGTTAGAGTATAGGCGACAGTACATGACTTGGCGCGCATTCGGTTCGAACAGGGCCAAGAATGGTCTATTGGAGATTTCAGTTCAATCAACTATGAGGTTTTCAGAAGATTCAGGTTCGGTGTTAATTCAAATCGAAGATGCAGAGGCTAGGTACGAACCCGGAGAAATATTGGCTATTCGAACTGAGAAGATTGAGCGCTCATTGGTTCCAACTTGGAGAATTTTACTAGAAAGCAAAGAAGGGCCTCGTCCTTTAATTTCATTGGGTTCTGAATCGGATGCGTTATCTGTTGCGGAAGAGATAGCGAAATTAGGTAGCTCTCGATTAATAGAGCATACTGGACGAATAGTAGAAAGGGATGAACATGGTCTTACGGTTCTTCAGCAGATAGCACGTCACCCCGGTCGTTGGCCACGTCCTGTTAGAACTCCATCCATGAGTGGTTCTGTTAGTGTTAGAGAAAAAGAAGTAATCATGGATCTTCCAAGTGAAATTCCTGCTGTTGGTTTTCTTTTTGCTGCTCTCTTACTTGCATGCAGTTTAGTGTTAGGTCCACTCTCACTATTATTTTCTGGAAATATAATTGGATTCAGTCAATACGGAATGTCTTATGGTTGGGCCTTAGGGGTTTTTGTATCATTGATTTTGATAGTTTTCCTGAATCGATCTAACAGAATTTTTGAAGGGAACCATCGAATAATTATTAGTGAATCTGGAGTTTCAGTATCTGGGAAATTATTAGGATTATTTCGTTTGCCTGCTGAAACATTTGCTCTATCTGAATTCAAAGATATTGATGCAACCCAAGCTTGGGGCCTAACATTACTCTTTGGAGAGAGAAGAGTAAGATGTGATCTTCCTGCTGCTGAGGGGCAATGCCTGATTGGTGAAATGATTGATGGCCTCAGAGAAGTCGGTGCAATTCCATTCACATCTTACCTAGAAGAAGAATAGGTGCGGGGGGTGGGATTTGAACCCACGAAACGTTACGTACTGGAACTTAACTCCAGCGCCTTTGACCAGGCTCGGCTACCTCCGCACCCCACCCGAATCACTACCTCCTCATGAACGAACCGCTTTGTTAGAAACGCCTATTGAGCACAGTTGCGCGCAAACCGTTTAACTGTCGAGGTGCCACGGTACACATGATGAGCGTGCATCATACCTCCCGACGCCCATTTCTGCGAGCGATTTTATTGTCATTAGTTTTCATGTTCAGTTCCTTTGCTGCTACTGTTTCTACGCCTATTTCTCTTCCTTTGGAAGACGATATATCTTACACCAATGAACAATTGTATGATTACGAAATTTTCGTTGGTGACAAGAATGATACTGCGGGGGGCGATGGATTCCTTACAACAATGGAACCTACAGGTTCTCAGAAAGAGATAGTAGTGTCTGATGAAACAGCTGAATTCAAATCTCCAAGAATGCTTTCAGATTTATACATGGAAGGATATTCTGGTGAGATTGAATTTACTATGTGGTACAAAGCAGTTGCAGGTACAGATTCAGCTAAAGCTACGTTTACTGTTCAGATTTTGAATGATGGTCAAATTATTTCAGAAGAGGATAAAGAATTTGATGCATGCCAACAATCGTTTGGTAGTAGTTGTGGTAGTCGAGAAGCCTCAATCGAGATTCCTCTTGCTGCAGGTTTCACCGTCTTACAAGATAATCAGTTTACAATCCGAGTTAGTGCCGACATGAGTGGCTGTGATTCTTCAGGAGGGGGAACAGATCCTCCTGGTGGTCCAGAGACTGAAGCCAGACAATTTGGTAATACAGACTGTTCAGCAACATTATATTTTGGGGCAATTGATGGAGGAGCAGATCAATTTACAATGATTGAAGTTAAATCTAACGCTTTATCTAACAGTATTTTGTTAGTCCAGAAAGATGGAGCAGACGTTATTGATGGTGTTCAGATTGATTGGTATCCAAATGATATAATCTCAGAAAGGACAATGCAATTTAGATTTGAAGTCAAGAGTGCGTTTGGGCGTTTCGATATCAATACAGTTCGATTATCAGTTCTCAATCCCAGTGGTTCTTTACCAGTAGACGAGCCAATTACTGGATCTATCGAAGGAGTTGAAGATACCTCTTGGTCTATTGCAGGGACATATAATTGGGAATATCCTGGAGGGCTCGAGGATGGAGAATATCAGGTATCTTTAGAAATTTCAGACATTGGAGGTAATTCGATTGTAATTGAGCATGAGAATATTATTATGAACAAATATGGAGTTGCTCTAAGGCACGGTGACAGTCGTTCTACCGAGTATATCGCTCCATCTCAAGTGACAGCAATTCCTCTACAATTGATGCACAGGGGTACAAATGACCAGATGTCGGTTAGTCTAAGTCTAGTTACAAGTTTCAATTCTAATTGGAATGTTTCGTTTGATGCCCCTGCAGGATATAATCTCAATGAAGGAGGGTCAATAGTGAATCCAATTCTTACTCTTCAGGCTCCTCAAGATTTAGCTAACTCTCCTACGCAATTACACATACGTGCAGTTGCTGAAGCTGTAGTAGATGGTCAACCTGAGATTGTTAGTCAAGAATCATTATATCTTGATTTAGAGAAATCAGATGTCTACGCTCCACCGATGGTAAGCATGTGGGATAATAATTTAACAGCACAATATGATAACAGTTCTAGACCTGATTCGTTTGATACAACTATTCCTAGATTTGTAGAAGATGGAGCATTCACTACATTCATAATGGAAATTTGGAACAATGGTTTTGATACAGATGAATTTAGAGTAGACGTATTAGAACGTTCTAAATCGATTATACAGGTTTTTGATAATGATACAGGTATCAGACTTCTAGAAGATGAAGGAGATGGAACTTATCATACTGCATTATTGGGTAGACATTCTACTCAAGTACTTCAGATTAGAGTTAAACCATCAGATGATCGTTCTGATCCTGATTTGGGTTTAATCCATCTTGAAGTAACTAGCGAAGGTAACTCTACTAAGAAGTCTACAGTTCAGTTTACTATTCAGAGAACATTTGGAATTCAGGCGACGCCAATATTCGATTGCGATGGCGCTCCTCTTGGAACAGTAAACAAAACAGCCTGTATTCAGAATGGCATGTCAATGAGGTTGATGGTCACTAATAGTCTTCAAGAGGGCTCCACAAGCACTCCTTGGAGATTAATGGATCCGGCTGAACTTCAAAGAAATTTAGATGTTGATGAAATGTATTCTCAATGGGTTTTCAGAATAACTGATGATTCAGGAGATAGTGTCCCTATGCTTCAATTAGCACCTCAACAGAGTGAAGAAGTCCATCTTTCAATTGCCCCTCCGGATGAGGTTGAAATGGGGTCACACACCCTTTACTTGAGGGTCATGGAGGATTCCTCCGATTCAAATGCGCGTTATTTCGATATGCCATTCATTGTTGAAATAGGTCCGGGTTCGATTTCTTTAGAAGTCGTTCAAGTTTCTAATAATCCTGGTATTCAACCTAATGAAGAACGCTCATTACAGATGCGTGTTAAGAATAAAGGGAATCAAGAATTGATAGTAGAAATCGATATTGAATGTTCTGACTCGGCCACTTCTTGTGACGGATGGGATGCTGAAATAGGTGGTGGAGGTGGAGATTTAGTCATGGTTGCTCCTTATTCCGATATTTCCTTTGTAGTAGTAATTAACGCACCTCAGGATGCTAGACAGGGAGAAACGGTTTCATTCACTATTTCTGCGTCACCTAAGACTTTTGCAGATGAAGGTGGAGAAGAATATGAAAATGCTAAGTCAGAACTCAATCTGGTAATGAATGTAGAGATTCAAGATATTGTTCTAAGAATTCGTAATGAAGTTATGAATCCTAGTCCTGTTACTTTAATTTCAGCTGTAGTTACACTTTTGATTGTTGTTCTAGGTGTACAGAATCGTCGAAATCGTCGACGTTGGGTTGACGAATTTGATGAAGAAGAATTTGATGATGATGAAGAAGAATTTGATATGGATGATCTTGATGATTTACCTCCTACAATTGCTGAAGTTGAAGAAGAAGAAGATGAATTTGATTTAGATATTGAATTAATTGAATGATATTCTTCAATACGCAGTGCGTATGAACTTCGCTCCATTTCCCTTAAGACCCTTCAAGACACCCTGAGGTATGGTTGAACGTATGTTGTCGGAGCCTTTCCCCCACTTTCGCCACACTGGAGTACGGATCAAGTGTAGGTCGGTTTTGCTGACTATGCTCATGGTTTTCGCTAGTTTAGCTGCACTTGAATTCGCTCGATGGGAAGCATATGCTTCATCTGATGCTGATGGTGATGGTTTGACATATGGTTTAGAATTTTTATTGAATACTCAGCCTCAGGATTGGGATAGCGATAACGATGAACTTCCTGATGGTTGGGAATGGTTTCATGGTTTGAATCCGTTAGATGCTTCTAGTCTTACTGTAAATGGTTCTCTTGGAGACCCAGATGGAGATAGTTTGTCTAACAAAGATGAGTACCAGTATGGAATGCCTTCTAATTGGGATAGTCCGAGTACACCCAATGTTCTCGATAATGGAGTTTGGTGGAATGGTACTGTTCCTACCCGAAATTGGGATGAAGAATCTGCAATGCAGGCAAATCAGGGAACAGGTTCAGATGGAGCAGACGAAGATCCAATGGGCAATATTTGCGCAGATGGGATGGACAACGACCGCGATGGATTAGTAGATGCTGCTGACCCTGACGGTGATGGAGATGTAGATTGTTCATCTGATGATGACGATGGTGATGGAGATATTGATGAAGATCCTGACGGATATGATACTGACAATGATGGAATGAACGATGGTTGGGAAGTTTCCAATGGTTTAGATCCTACCGTGAGAACAGGTTCTGATGGACCGAATGGTGATCCTGATGGAGATGGATTAATCAATATCAAAGAATACGTCAATCCCTCATGGACAACACAAAATTCAGGTACTCCGTATTTCATGCCTGGTGCCCCTAATCAACAGAGAACTGAAACAGAATCACCTTGCAATCCTGTTTTGGGTATAGGTCCAAATGGTTGTGCCACTTTAACCGCAGAGGTAGATGGTGTAACATCTACAAATCCTCAACGATCAGATACTGATGGCGACGGATTAAATGATAGTTATGAAGCATTAACATTACTTACTGATCCTACAGATTCTGATACTGACAGCGATGGTATTTCTGATGGAAATGAAGTAAATGGTCAGTAT
>MDTB01196802.1_pt1 | contig 29744 bp, 34 predicted proteins | sample 811161 | NCBI WGS metagenome assembly MDTB01 (sample SAMN05326650, study PRJNA326480) | marine metagenome | isolation source: seawater | place: Mediterranean Sea | collected 2009 | reverse complement strand
CTAGACTTTTTCTTAAAAAGAACCAACAAAAAATTAATAAAGCAAAACAAGCAAGCGATTTAGATTTAGAAAATATTTTCAATGAATTAATTGAAGAAATAAATGCTAATTTAAAAAAGAAATTTGTCAAAAATAGTAATCGTGACAAGTTGCCTCATAGAAGAAAAGGATACACTCAGAAGGCGTCAATTAATAATCACAAAGTTTACTTAAGAACTGGGGAATATATGGACGGAGCTTTGGGTGAAATTTTTATTGACATGCATAAGGAAGGTGCAGCATTTCGAAGCCTGATGAATAATTTCGCTATAGCCGTATCAATTGGCCTACAATATGGAGTCCCATTAGAAGAATTCGTGGAAGCATTTACTTTTACAAAGTTTGAGCCAAGTGGAGAGGTTAAAGGGAATGCAGAAATCAAGTTTTCAACATCAATACTAGATTATATTTTCAAAGAACTAGCTATTTCTTACCTTGGAAGAGATGATTTGAGTAATGAAAAAAGTAACCAAACAACAGAACTTATTCCTGATTATGATGACTATAAAAAAAATAGTGAGAATGCTGAAAGTGTGCTCAAAAAGTTTACAAGTAAAGGCTTCATACGAAAAAAAGTTTTTGATGGTAACTTGACATTGATCACAACTGAAAATACCAAGAATGAAACAGATAAAATAAAAAAAATTAAAAGCTTTGAAGGAGACCCATGTGATCGATGTGGAAATTTTACTGTTTACAAAGAAGATAAGAAAGTTAAATGTCTTACATGTCTTCATAACTTTGATGAATAACTTCCTGTCCAAAAAACTACTATCATTAAATTTGAATAGAAAAAATGAAGCAATAAGCCTAGCTAATTATAAACCATTTGTTATATTTGAAAAATTAATTTTTATTTCTGGGCAACTTCCTTTAGAGAAAAATAAGTTAAAATTTACTGGAAAAATTGATACTGAATTATCAGACGTAGAAGCTCAACAGTCTGTCTACTTATCCACTAATAACTTATTGTGGAATTTAAATGATGCAATTGATGAATTGAAAATTAACCAAATAAAATGTCTTAATTTAAAAGGATATTTTAATTGCACAAAAAGTTTTAAAGATCATTCTGTTTTATTTAATATATCATCTAATCTCTTGATACAAGTCCTTGGAAAAGTTAACGGAAGTCATTCTAGAAGTGTAATCGGGGTAAATTCCTTGCCAAAAGAATCACCCGTTGAAATTGATGGAATTTTTGGAATTCTAGATTAGATATTGGTTTAAGAATGAAAATTTCTACAATTTCATCGATTGAGAAAAATAAAAATTTTTGTGAAAAATTATTTAAAGATTCATCACCTTTTATTTCATATGACTTTTTTAATTATTTAGAAAAAACTGGATGTACTAATTCTAATTCAGGATGGGAGCCAGAACATATAGTCATTAAAGATAATGGAGAGAAAATTGGTTTTATTCCAAATTTTAAAAAACAAAATTCTAACGGAGAATATATTTTTGACCATGTTTTTGCAAATGCACACCATCAGATTGGTACAAATTACTACCCTAAATATTTATCCGCAATCCCATTTACACCCGTGCCCAAAGAAAAAATATTTTACGGTGAATCAGAAATCAACACAACTCAATTAGCTGATCTTCTAAAAAAATATTGTGTTGAAAAAAAAATTTCATCTTTTCATTTTAATTTTATTGATAAAAAAAATTCTGAACTCCTTAATAAAGAAGATTTTTACCAAAGATTTGGGATTCAGTACTATTGGTATAACAAATCTTATGAAAATTTTAATTCCTTCTTAGACGAATTGAAAACAAAAAAAAGAAAAAACATCATAAAAGAAAGAGAATATTTAAAAAAAAATGATATCAAACTTCTGATAAAAAGAGGGGATGAAATATCTAATCAAGATATTAATCTCTTTTTTAAATGTTATCTTAACACCATTAATAAAAAATGGAGTATTGCTTATTTAAACTACACTTTTTTTGATCAAATATGCAAGTCAATTATCAAGCAAAAAATTATTTTAATACAAGCTTTTCAAAAAAATGTGTTTGTTGGATGTTCACTTCATTTTATTGGTGAAAAAAATTTATATGGCAGATATTGGGGGTGTTTAAAAGAAATTCCTTTTTTACATTTTGAACTTTGTTATTACAGCGCAATAGAGTTTGCAATTAAAAATAACCTCAAAAAAGTAGAAGCTGGTGCACAAGGTGAGCACAAAATCGCAAGAGGTTATGAACCTAAATTAACATACAGTAATCATTGGTTTGGAAACAATAAACTTAGTCCTCTTATAAAAAATTTTTTAATTGAAGAAAAAAAAAGAATTAAAGATACCATAGTCCACTTAAATCAATTTATGCCATTTAAGTAGATAGTTTAATTTTTTTTTTGTGAGACATAATCTTTATTAAGAATTTTTCATTTTTACTACTATAGTCAATATTAATAGTTCCAGAGGGTTTTTTAGTTTTTAAAAGAATCTCAGATAAAGGTATTTTAATTTTTTCTTGTATCACTCGTGCCATTGGACGTGCACCATTTATAACATCAAAACCCAACTCTTGAATTTTATTTTTAGCAGATGAAGTTACATTAATTGTTAAATCTTTTTCAACTAATTGCGACTCTAACTCCATTAAAAACTTTTCAACAATTTTGATGGATTCTTTTTTCCCTAACTTGTCAAAATTTATAATAGCGTCTAATCTATTTCTAAATTCTGGGCTAAAAAAACTATTAATTTCTTTTTCATTATCATTCGAAGCAAAGTTAGCTAAAAAGCCAACCTTTTCTTTGATAATTTCGTTTGCCCCTACATTGCTTGTCATTATCAAAATTACGTTAGTAAAATCAATTCTTTTACCCATGTGATCAGTTAACCTACCATAGTCCATAATTTGAAGTAAAATATTGAATACGTCTGGATGAGCTTTTTCAATTTCATCAAGTAAAACTACCGAGAAAGGGGATTTGTCAATAGCATCAGTTAACTGGCCACCTTGGTCGTATCCAACATAACCAGGAGGTGCTCCAATTAGTTTTGAAACACTGTGCCTTTCCATATATTCTGACATATCAAATCTTATGAAGTTAATTTTCATTGTGTTAGCAAGTTGTTTTGCAAGTTCAGTTTTCCCAACTCCAGTTGGACCTGTAAAAAGAAAAGATCCAATAGTTTTATCCTGATTTCTAAGGCCTGTTTTAGACAACTTAATTGCAGAAGATAAAGCATTGACAGCTTTGTCTTGACCAAATATGAGTGTTCTAAGATCTCTTTCCAAATTATTTAACTTAATTCTCTCGTCTGATTTTATTGTATTTTCTGGGATATTAGCTATTTTTGACAATGTTTCTTGAATATCTGGGACACCTACTTTTTTTATTTTTTTTTTAAAATTTATTTTTACGGAGGCTGCAGTTTCATCAATTAAATCAATTGCTTTATCAGGTAATTTAGAATTAAGTAAATATTTTTTTGACAGTTTTACCGCTTCTGTAAAGCAATCATCATCAAATTCGACGGAATGAAATTTTTCATAGAATTTTTTCACTCCTTTTAGGATATTAATCGAGTCCTCAAAAGATGGTTCTTCTACATCAATTTTTTGAAATCTTCTGCATAAAGCTCTGTCTTTTTCAAAATAGTTTCTATATTCAGTATAAGTTGTAGATCCAATACATTTAAAACTTCCTTTTGTAAGTGCAGGCTTTAAAATATTTGATGCATCAATTGATCCTGAACTTGTCCCCCCAGCACCAATGATAGTGTGAATTTCATCAATAAATAAAATATTATTATTTTTTTTTTCAAAAAAGCTCATTAACTTTTTCAATCGCTCTTCAAAATCACCTCTAAATCTTGTTCCTGCCAGAAGTCCACCCAAATCTAAAGAAAATATGGTTGAATTTAGAAGAGAATCTGGAACTTCTTTTTTGAAGATTCTCAACGCAAGTCCCTCAGCTAATGCTGTTTTTCCTACACCTGGATCACCAACAAAAATGGGGTTATTTTTGTTTCTTCTTGATAAGATATGAATTGCTCTGAGTATCTCATTATCTCTTCCAATAATAGGATCAATTTCTTCATTTTCGGCTTTTTTATTTAGATTGATGCAATATTTATCTAAAAAACTTTGAGAATCTCGATTGTTTTTAACAATTGATTCTTCATTTTCTTTTTGATCAATAAAAGAGAAGTTTTCTTCTTTTTTTTGTCCATGCGATATATAATCAACTACGTCTAATCTATTTAGGCTTTGTTTTTGCAAAAAATATACAGCATGCGATTCTCTTTCACTAAAAATTGAAACAAGGACATTAGCTGCAGTTGCCTCCTCTTTACCCGAAGATTGAACATGAATAACCGCTCGTTGTATGACCCTCTGAAAACCAAGTGTTGGTTTAATTTCTTCCAACTCTAAATTAACTAAATCTTTCAGCTTTTCTCTCAAAAAAGACTCTAACTCACTTTTGAGGGAATCAATGTCAATATCACATGCTTTAAATATTTCTTTGACATCAAAGTCATCAGTCATGGAAAAAAGAAGATGTTCAATAGTCATAAACTCATGCTGAAATGATTCAGCACAAAGTTTGGCTCTTTGAAGTGTTTTTTCTAGTTCATCTGAAATCATTATTCCGGCTCCATTATACATTTTAAGGGATGTTGATCATGCTTTGCCATTTTCAAAACTGTAAAAACTTTTGTTTCAGCAACATCTTTAGTAAATATACCACAAACACCTGAGCCTTTGTTGTGAATCATTAACATTATGTTAACAGCATCAGATTCAGACTTGTTGAATACAGCTTTAAGTAGTTTAACTACATACTCCATTGGAGTGTAGTCATCATTTAAGAGTATAACTTTAAAAAGCTTTGGTTTTTGTAACTTTTTTTTTGGTTTAACTAAGACTTGAGTAGATGGGATTTTTAAATTGTCATTCATTGTTGAAACCTTATTTATAAATTAATTAATATTATTTTTATTTTCAAGAAATTATTTCTTCAAATATATCAATATTAAATTCAGACAATTCATTTTTAACTAATCTTTTCTGAAACTCCAATCCATCTTCAGTAAGCGATTCACATCTTAAAACAATAGCTGGTTGGGTGTTTGATGCTCTTAACAACCACCAACCGTCTTTTTCAGAGACTCTAACACCATCAATATTTGTAATTTTTTTTTTACTTCTTTTTTGTCTTTCTATGATTTTACTCATAATATCGAATTTTTTATTATCATCACAGTCAATTCTTATTTCCGGAGTATTGAAAACTCTGGGTATTTCATCAACTAAATTCGAAAGTTTTTTATCATTATTATTAAGAATCTCTAAAACTTTAACAGCAGCAAAAAAAGCATCATCAAAACCATAATAATCTTTTGCAAAAAAAATATGACCACTCATTTCTCCTGCCAAATCTGCATTAAATTTTTTTAAATTGTTTTTAACATGACTATGTCCAGTCTTTGACATAAAAATCTGTCCACCTAGCCGCTCAACCTCATCAAATAGAACTTGGCTACATTTAACATCACCAATAACCTTACATTTTTGTGACTTTAACATTTCTTTTGCCAGAAGAAGTAATAACTTATCTCCAGAAATAATTCTTCCTTTATCATCAATGACTCCCAGTCGGTCACCATCTCCGTCAAAAGCAAATCCAACATCATATTTTAAATCTAGAAGTCTATTTTTACAAAAAACTAGGTTTTTGTGATCTGATGGATCGGGGTGATGGTTTGGAAAAGTTCCATCAATTGAACTGAATAGCAATTCATACTTTCCATCAATCTTTTTTGCCAAAGCACTCATTACTTCTCCTGCTGCTCCGTTTCCAGAGTCCCAAATAATGTTTATTTTTTTTTTTTGATTAAAATTTTTAACCAATCTTTTTATATATTCATCCATCAGACAAAGTTTTTTTACTGATCCATTCGTTTTTTTAAAGTAAAACTTTTCTGCTTTTTTGCTAAGTTCCATCAGACTTTCTCCAAAGAATGGTTTATTGTTTAAAACTAATTTAAAGCCGTTATGTTCCTTTGGGTTATGCGATCCAGTTACTATAATTCCTCCATCAGCATCTAACTCAAAACAAGAATAGTATAATAAAGGTGTGGGAACCAAACCAATCTCATTAACATTAACACCCGAATCAACCAACCCTTTAATAAGTCTTTCCTTTAAATTAATCGAAGACAGTCTTCCATCGTAACCAACATTCACATTTTTATTTTTTCCAACCTCTAACCCAAATAAATTTCCTAATATTTCAGCATCTTTATCAAATAAAGTTCCATCATATACACCTCTTATATCGTATTCTCTGATGATTGTATTATGAAATGAATGAGATTTTAATTTAGTCAAAGTTTCTACCCAGAGAATAATATTCAAAACCTAAATTTTTTACCTCCTCAGGATTATAAATGTTTCTTAGATCAATTATGATAGGTTTGTTAAGAATCTTTTTAAGTTTTTTTAAGTCTAATGCTCTAAATTGATTCCACTCTGTGAGAATAACTAACGCATCAGACTTCTTACAAGCATCATATGGGTCATTATACCATTCAATATTCTTGTGAAATTTTTTAAAAATAATTTTTGCTTCTTTCATACCTTCAGGATCAAAAAGCTTTAAAGAACATTTTTTTTTAATTAACTCTGGAACTAAATCTAGGCTAGGACTATCTCTCATATCATCAGTATTTGGCTTGAAGGTAAGACCAAGAATTGAAATTCTTTTTTTTTCACAGCCACCTAAAGCATTGAAAACTCTTTTGTAAATATTTTTTTTTCTACTTTTATTACTCTTAACAACATGCTCAACTAATTTAAGAGGCGAACCACTGTCTTGAGCTGTTTTGACTAATGCCAAAGTATCTTTGGGGAAGCAAGATCCCCCATAACCTGGTCCCGGATGAAGAAACTTTTTGCCAATTCTCCCATCCAAACCTATACCTATTGAAACGTCACTTACATTAGCTCCAACTTTTTCACATAAATCAGATATTTCATTTATAAATGTAATTTTTGTAGCTAGAAATGAATTAGCTGCGTATTTAATAAGTTCAGCTGTCTCTCTTTGTGTAAAAATGATTGGAGTTTCTAAAAGATATAATGGTCTATAAAGTTCTTTCAAAATACTTTTTGCTTTATTACTATCGCAACCTATCACAACTCGATCGGGCCTCATAAAATCACTTATTGCAGAACCTTCTCTCAAAAATTCTGGGTTGGACGCAACATCAAAATCAAGCTTTGGGTTTTTTTTTTTAATTATCTCATAAACTTCTTTACCCGTTCCGATTGGAACAGTTGATTTGTTTACAATTACTGAATATTGATCAAGACATTCAGCTATTTCTTCAGCCACCATGTAAACATAACTTAAATCAGCATGACCATCAGCTTTTCTAGAGGGTGTTCCAACAGCAATGAAAATAGCATCGGAATCTATAATAGATTTTTTGAGATTTGTTTCAAAAAACAATCTTTTTGAATTGATATTTTTTTTTACAAGTTCACCTAAGCCAGGTTCAAAAATTGGAATGATACCTTTTTTGAGATTGTTAATCTTATCTATATCTTTATCAACACAAGTTACATTTACTCCAAATTCAGCAAAACATGTTCCTGAAACAAGTCCAACATACCCAGTTCCTATGATAGTAATCTTCATAATTTGCTAATAATCTTTTTTAGGTTTTTATTAATTTCCTTGTCACTCATTCCAAAATTAATATTTGCTTCAATAAAACCTAATTTACTTCCACAATCAAATCTTTTTCCATCAAATTCTGATGCGTATAAACCAGGTGTATTTATTAGAGAAATTAGACTATCAGTTAATTGAATTTCATCTCCAAATCCTTTTTTGCCAAGTTTTAAAAATTGGAAAATCTTTGAGTTAAGTATATATCTCCCAACAATTGAAAGATTTGATGGTGCTTCACTTTTTTTTGGCTTTTCAACTACATCCGATACAGTGAAGACGTTTTTATTTTTTTTATTATATTTAATAACCCCATAGTTTGAAACTTTATCAATAGGTACTTTTTCAAGACCAATAACAGAGCCACCATTTGATTTTTTATGCACTTCTATTAATTGCTTAATGGCTGGAGTTTTTGACAAAATTAAGTCATCAGGAAGAATGACTGCAAAACTTTGATTTTCATTAAAAAAATTACTGGCACAACATACAGCGTGTCCTAGTCCTTTCGGTTCGTCCTGAATTACAAGAGAGAATTTTCCAAGTCTGTTTTGTGATTCAATAAGCTCAATTTTATCTATTTTTTTTTTTTTTTTTAAATTCATCTCCAGTAATTCAGATTTTTCAAAATGTTCAAGAACTATGTTTTTTCTTGAAGAAGTTACAAATATCATTTCTTTTATACCAGATTTGGCGGCTTCAATTACAGCCCATTCAATTACCGGTCTATCAAGAATAGTTAACATTTCTTTAGGCAGAGACTTTGTTGCAGGTAAAAACCTTGTTCCAAGCCCAGCAATTGGAAATATAGCTTTTGAAATTGATTGTTTCATGAATTATGAAGTTACTAAAAAAATAAAAAATCTCAACCTAAAAGAATATCTCTAGCCTTGTTTAATTTTTTTGTAACCCAATCCGAGCCCCCGATATCAGGGTGATTTTTTTTAATTAACTTTTGATGACTCTTTATAACATCTTCTTTTGTCGCATTTTCATCTAATCCAAGAATTTCCAAAGCCTCTTTTTTGGTCATACTTTGTTTATTTAAATGTTGGCTTTTATTTCTAAAAAAAACTTTGGCAATAAAATTAAAAAAATTTCCCCACCTAAAAAGTATTAAAAAAACTGCGGGTATAGAAGTTATTACTGCTGGAAAAAACCTCATTAAAAAAAAAACAAAACAAATAATTAATGTAAGAAAAAAAAATTTTATATATTTTTTAAATTTTTTTTTAGGTAGATGGATCAATTCTGTAACTATATAAATTAAGATAGTTAAAATGACTATTGCAGTAATAAGATAAAAAACCATAAAGTATCCTTATGAAAAAATATAAACTTTTATATTTTGTAAGTGAAGATGAATATTTTTTGTCTCACAAAATCTTTCAAGCAAAAGATGCACTTAAAAATAAATTCGATGTAATGATAATTTGTAATTTTACAAAACATGAAAATAAAATAAGATCTGAAGGCTTTAGAACGCAAAACATTAATTTTAACCGTAAATCTATAAACCCGTTTAACAATTTAATTTACTTACTCAGGTTATTAAAAATTATTTATACCTTTAAGCCAGATTTAATTCAGTGTTTTGCTTTAAAACCTATACTAATTACCTCAATAGCAGCTTTTTTTAACAAAAAAGTTAAAGTATTGTGCTGTGTAGTCGGTGTTGGTTTCTTAATTATCAATAAAAATTTTTTTTCAAATCTAATAAGAGGTTGTTACTTTTTTTTATTAAAAACATTCTCTATAAGAAATATAACCTATATTTTTCAAAATTTAGATGACCTTAAGCTTTTTGAAGAAAAAGGAGTCATAAAAAATAAAAATGTAAAAATTATAAAAGGTTCAGGCGTTGATACAAATTTTTTTAAAAAAGGTCACCAAAAAAAAATATACGACTTAATATTTCATTCAAGAATTTTAAAAGATAAGGGAATATTTGAAATAATTAATGCACTTAAAAAACTTCAAAAAAAAAAAATTATTCTACGAACCCTTATACTTGGAAACCCCGACCCAAAAAATTTTTCATCTATAAGTCTCAAAAAATTGAATGAATGGAATGATAATAATATCATCATTTGGAAGCCAAGAGTATTGAACGTTCTACCTTATTTGCAAAAAGCTAGAATAGCAATTTTACCATCATATAGAGAAGGTCTTCCAAGAAGTCTAATAGAGGCAGCAAGTTGTGAACTACCCATAATTTCAACAAATGTTCCTGGTTGCAAAGAAATTTGTATAGATAAATTTAATGGTTATCTTGTTAAACCTAAAGATTCAACATCATTAGCTGAGGCTATTGAAAAATTAATTTTTAACCAGAGGCTGATTGACAAATTTGGTAAAAATGGAAGGGATCATGTTGTGAAAAATTTTGAAAATAAACTTGTGAGTAAAAAATTTAGTGAGTTATATGAATCTCTTCTAGAATAAACCTTTAATATTGCCATCATTACCTATACAAACCTCGTAGGCTGCAGGCTTCTTAGGAAGACCTGGCATAGTCATTATGTCACCCGCGATAGCAACTATAAATTCCGCTCCTGCTGAAAGCCTTATTTCTCTAATTTCAATGCTGTGTCCTTCAGGTGCACATTTATTTGATGGATCTGTGCTAAAGCTATATTGAGTCTTAGCCATACAAACTGGAAAGTTATCATAACCAAGATCAGATATTTCTTTTAGTTTTTTCTTAGCCTGAGCTGAGAATGAAACATCTGCTGCTCTGTAAATCTCAACAGCAACTTTTTTTATTTTCTCTTCAGGCTTTTCATTGTCTTCATACAAAAATTCAATAGATGAATTTTCATTCTCAATATTTTCAATAACTGTTTCGGCTAATTTTGAAGCACCTTTTCCTCCATCTGCCCAATGTTCTGCAAGAATTGCATTTACTCCATTTTCACTGCAGACTTTTTGAACTTTTTCTATTTCTTTTTCAGAATCTGTAGGGAATCTGTTTAATGCAACAACTGAAGATAACCCAAATTTATTTAAATTTTCTAAATGTCTTAATAAATTAGGCAAACCTGATTCTAATGCTGATAGATTTTCCTCACCAAGATTCTTTGGATCAGCATTACCATGAAGTTTTAAAGCGCGAACTGTGGCCACAACAACAGCACAAGATGGAGACAAACCAGCTTTTCTGCATTTAATATTTAAAAATTTCTCAGCACCTAAATCTGCTCCAAACCCAGCTTCTGTAACAACATAATCGGCTAGCTTAAGTGCAGTTTTAGTTGCTATTACTGTATTACAGCCATGGGCAATATTAGCAAAAGGTCCTCCATGGATGAATGCCGGGTTGTTTTCTAGGGTTTGAACTAAATTAGGTTGAAGTGCATCTTTTAAAAGTACGGACATTGCGCCATCAGCTTTTATATCCTTGCAATAAACTGGTTCAAGATCTCTAGTATAACCAATAATAATTTTACCGAGTCTATTGGTTAAATCTTCAAAATTTTTTGATAGACACAAAATAGCCATTATTTCAGAAGCAACAGTTATGTCAAAGCCATCTTCTCTAGGGTAACCATTTGGAACTCCTCCAAGGGAATTAACAATTGATCGAAGAGCTCTATCGTTCATATCTACTACTCTTCTCCATGTTATTCTTCTCGGGTCTATTTTTGGTTCAAGATTCCAATAAACGTGATTATCTACCATCGCAGATAAAAGCATATGAGCAGAGGTTATGGCATGAAAATCGCCAGTGAAATGAAGGTTTATATCCTCCATTGGAACAACTTGAGCATGCCCTCCTCCAGCGGCACCACCTTTCATACCAAAACAAGGTCCTAGACTTGGTTCTCTTAAGGCAACCATTGATTTCTTTCCAATATAATTTAGGCCGTCATTCAATCCTACAGATGTTGTTGTTTTACCCTCACCAGCTGTAGTTGGAGTCATTGCTGTTACAAGAATCAATTTTCCATCTTTTTCTTTTTCAACTTTTTCTAAAAAATTAGAACTAATTTTTGCTTTGTAATGACCGTAAGGGATTAAATCCTGATCACCAATTAAAAATTTTTCTTTAGCCAAGTCAATTATTGGTTTTTTGTTAGCCTCTCTAGCTATTTCTAGATCTGTTTTATATTCAGACATAAATACTACCCTAATGCATTTAATTGTATTGATCTACATTTTTTTAAATTCAAGGGATCAATTAATTCTTCTTTTATTGAAATTTCCATAAGAAATTTATTTTGAATGTGATAAGCTTCTTTTTCCCTAAATGCGTCTACTAATTTTGATTCATTTAAATACTGTAATGCATGTATAATCTCATGAAGTAAGATTGACTGATTACACACATCTTCAAAATTCAATTTTGAGATTAATATCCCCATCTCTGGCCTAAAAAAAGCAATAACTGGACATTTCCCCCCACATGCTAAAATTTGAAGTTCACTTTCTGAAAGCTCAATAACTTCAAAATTAAACATACCTGCATCGTAATGCGTGTTGACTGTAATCCATTCCAAAAGAAATGGCATTATATTGGTGAGCATAAAAAAATTATTTTCAGTTTTTATAAATTATTCTATATAATTATCTTAAAATTCTCTATGACAAATATTGAAAAAAAAATATCAAGAGAAACAGCAAATATTCTCCTTAAAAAAAAATGCATTGAATTTAGTTTTAAAAAAAAGTTCCAACTTACTTCTGGAAGAAAAAGCATTTTATATTGTGATTGTAGGAAAATTATTTCATACACAGCTGAACGTGAAAAGTTAATTAATTTGGCTTTAAAAAAAATTAAGTCAGATAAAACACTTAATTCACTTACAAACATTGCTGGAGGTGAGTCAGCTGGAATCCCTTATGCTTCATTGTTAGCTCAAAAATTGAAATTGCCTTTGTCATATATTAGAAAAGAAAGAAAAAAATTTGGAAAAAAATCACAAATAGAAGGAAATATTAAAGTAAAAGATAACGTTTTAATAGCTGAAGATTTAATTACAGATGGAAAAAGTAAATATAATTTTATTGACGCTGTAGATAAAGTTGGTGGAAGAATTAAAGCTATTTTTGTAATTTTTAATTATGGAATTAACAGTGATTTCTTGGAATACAAAGGGAAAAAAATAAAAATAATTTCATTAGCTAAATGGGAGGATGTATTAAAAATTTTAATATCAAAGAAAGTTTTTCCCAAAAAAAAAATCAAATTAATTGTTGATTTTTTAAGTACTATGGGAGTTAAAAATTTGAAATCTTTCCTCTAAATGGGGTGCTTCTAACTGCTTTTTTTGTTTTTTCAATTGGTCCTGATTGATAACTTAATCTTCCGCTTTTTGTTGCTAGATTCATTGCATTAGCCATTTGAATTGGATCAAAAGATCTTGCAACTGATGAATTTAATAAAACTCCATCAAAGCCTAATTCCATCACTTTACATGCATGGCTTGGAGTACCAATACCTGCATCTACAATAATTACTCCTTTGCATATACTTCTTATAATCTCAAGATTATGTTCATTTCTAATTCCAAGACCAGAGCCAATCGGTGAAATTAAAGGCATAACAGCTACACAGCCTAAATCTTCTAATCTTTTACACAAAATTGGATCATCAGAACAATATGCAAATATTTTAAATTTTTTTTTAACCAATTCTTCACAGGTAGCAAATAACTCCAGTGGATCAGGCAAAAGCATTTCATTCTCACTTATTAACTCCAATTTTATCCAATCCGTTTTTAGGGATTCTCTCGCAAGTTCTGCTGTTAAGAGAGCCTCTTTTTTTGTATAACATCCAGCTGTATTTGGTAAAAAAGTATATTTATTTTTTAATGATTTTAGAAAAAACTTTTCTCCTTCTTGATTAAATCGCCTTATTGAAACTGTAATAATTTCTGTACCAGATACTTCTAGTGATTTGTTTAAAACTTCAAGGTTTGGGTAAAGCGATGTTCCCATAATGAGTCGTGATTCAAACTTTTTTCCATCAATAATTAGTTCATCTTTTTTATTAGGCATAATTAAATCATCCTCCAAAAAAAGGGTAGACAATTTCAATTATATCACCTTCTTTAATAATTTTTTTTTTCCACTTTGTTTTTTGAACTAATTGATTATTAACTGCTACTGCCAAAGAAGGCTGCTTTTTTTCACCAACAGCAACTTTAATTAATTCTTCTAGGTGGATACTACAATTCTCTAGTGTAAAAGGAGCTCCATTAACTAAACAATTTTTTTTACTCATTATCTATAATATTAAAATAAACTAAATTCTCATAAATTAAATCTATTTGGAGAAAAAAAATTACCATTAATTTTTTTGCCAAAAACATAATTGCTCACAATTTCAGCAGTAATAGGTGCTAACAATATTCCATGTCTAAAATGACCAAAAGCACAAATTACTTTTTTATTTTTTTTTAAACTACCAATTACTGGGTTTCCATCATTAAGAAGAGACCTCAAACCTGAGATACTTTTTATAAATCTAAAATTTTCAATTTGAGGAAGATATTCCCATATGCTTGTGCTTAAATAAAAAATTTCATCAAGTGTAACAAATTTTTCAAAACCTTTTTCGTCTTCAGTAGCACCAATTGCGAATTGATTATTTTTTCTGGGTGCAAGATAAATCTTTTTAAACCAAATATTATTTTTAAATAATTTTTTTTTAGCTTCAAATATCATTGAAACACCTTTTATTGGTCTCATAGGAAATTCAATTCCAATTTTATTTTTTAAAAAATCGTTACTCCAGGCTCCGCAAGCAATAACAATTTTTTCAAAATCAATTTTTTTTTTTTTAAAAATTAATTTATTAGATGTAAGTGAGATGTCGCTAATTTGATCGTAAACGAAAACCTCTCCACCCATTTTTGTTATTTTTCTTTTCAAATAAGATTTTAATAGTTCTGGGTTAGTTTGGTTATTATCCTCTAGAAAAAGAGAACATTTAATATTAGAGTTTAAATTAGGTTCAATCCTTTTAGTTTGTTCAGAATTTAATATCTTTGGATAAAAACCTAATTTTTCTATAAATTTTTTTTTAAAAAAAATTGATTCTTCTTCATCGCTATTAGTTGCAATAAGAAGTGATGAGTTTTTTTTTAAACCAGTTTTAAATGTAAATTTCTTATCTCTTAAAAAATTATCCCAGATTTTTTTTGATTCTATCATTAGTTTGAATAATTCTCTTTCATATGGTTTTGCCTCTATCAAAGGCGCTAACATTCCAACAGAAGCGTCTGTGGAATTTCCTTCGTTATTTTTATATTCAAATATTTTTACTTTTTTTCCCTGCATAAGAAGTTTATGAGCTGTAAACAAACCGATAATTCCAGAACCAATGATTGCAATCATAAGAAAATATTATTATTTTTTTATTTAAAAAATTTACTTATTTATTATATAGCTAGAGTATTTGATTATGACTATAAATAAAACTAATTTACAGAAAAGACTGAGTAAGATTGCTTTTGAAGTTACTCAAAATTCTAAAACAGAAGGACCTTTTACAGGAAAATATTTTAATTTTTTTGAGAAAGGTACTTATCAATGTATTTGTTGTGAAAAAGATTTATTCGATTCTGATAAAAAATTTAAATCAAATTCTGGTTGGCCCAGTTTCTCAGAGACTCTAGATTCAAACTCATTATCCTATATCCAGGATAATTCTTATGGTATGATTAGGACTGAAGTTAGATGTAAAAATTGTGATTCTCATCTTGGTCACGTATTTGATGATGGTCCAAAACCCAGCCTCAAAAGATATTGTATTAACTCAGTAGCAATTAATTTTAAAAAAAAATGAATTATAACCAATTTTTTAAACAAGAACTTGATAAACTTAAAGATGAAGGAAACTATAGAGTTTTTGCTGATCTAGAAAAAATTGCTGGAAATTTTCCTCAAGCACTTAATTACAAAGAAAATAATGTATCCGAGGTTACGGTATGGTGTAGCAACGATTATCTTGGCATGAGTCAAAAGAATATAGTTATTGATAGTATGATTAACGCACTTAAAAAAGTTGGTGCAGGGTCAGGAGGCACGAGAAATATTTCGGGAACTAACCACTATCATGTTTTATTGGAAAGAGAGCTGTGTTATCTTCATCAGAAAGAATCTGCATTACTTTTTAATTCTGGGTACCTTGCTAATCAAGCTACACTATCAACACTCGGCAAAAAACTTCCAGACTGTGTATTCATTTCTGACGAAAAAAATCATGCCTCAATGATCCAAGGAATTAAAAACTCTGGTGCAAAAAAATTAATTTTTAAACATAATGATTTATTTGATCTTGAAAAAAAACTTCAAGTTGCAAACAAAAATCAAACTAAGGTAATAATATTTGAATCTGTATATTCAATGGATGGTGATTTTTCTCCAATAAGGGAAATATGCAAATTAGCTAAAAAATACAACGCTTTAACTTTTTTAGATGAAGTTCATGCTGTAGGAATTTATGGAAATCGTGGAGCTGGTGTAGCAGACAAACTAGGGGTTATGGATCAAATAGATATTATTCAAGGAACACTTGCAAAATCATTCGGTGTTATTGGGGGATACATTACAGGTCGCAAAGAACTTGTAGACTTTATAAGGAGTTTTGCATCCGGTTTTATTTTTACAACATCTTTACCTCCATGTATAGCGGCAGGAGCATATGCTTCTATCAGGCATTTAAAGTTTTCTGAAGAAGAAAGAAAATTAATGTTTGATGTTGTTAAAAAATTAAAAAACCAGTTAAAAAAAAACAATATTCCATTCTTAGATAATAATAGTCACATAATCCCAGTTTTGATTGGAGACCCTAAACTTTGCAAAAAAGCTAGTCAAATTTTACTTGATGATTTTAGAATATATGTACAGCCAATTAATCATCCAACAGTCCCAAAAGGAACAGAAAGATTAAGGATAACATGTTCTCCAAATCATAGTCAAAGTATGATAAAAGATCTGGTAAAAGCACTCAAAATAGTTTTTGAAAATTTGAGGATAAAATATGCAGCTTGAAATTTAAGGCGACAAAATTTTTTTCTGCCATACTTTTTGTTTTAAATTATATACTTCTCTATCATGTAACCTAAACTGATTACCCTGCCAAAATTCAAAGCATGTAGGAGCTATTTTTATGCCAACCCAGTATGGTGGTCTTGAAACCTTTTTTTTTTCAAACTTCTTTTCATATTCTTTAAATCTATTTATCAAAATTTTTCTACTTTGAATTTCATTTGACTGTTTTGATGCCCAAGCCCCAAGTTGGCTTTTTCTTGGTCTTGAGGAAAAATATAGGTCAGACTCTTTATCACTTATTATAGAACCTTTACCAGAAATTCTTATTTGTTTTTTTAAACTTTCCCAATAAAAGCACATTGCAAGATTGTTGTTTTTTATAAATTGTTTACCTTTATTACTTTTTATATTAGTAAAAAAAACAAAACCATCTGGTAAAATTTTTTTTAACAAAACCATTCGTACATCTGGTTTATTATTTAAACTAGTAGATAAGGCAAAAGCCGTTGGATCAAATTCAAAGCTTTTATTTGCTAGATTAAACCATCTGTTAAATTTATTAAAAGGATTCATTATTTATTTTTACAGTGAAATGTATTATAAGTTAAATTAAATATAATTATTAAGTGTTATGTCATCAATTATTAATTTAAAGGGTAAAAAAGGTATTATACTTGGCATTGCTAATGACAAGTCGATAGCATGGGGAATAGCGGATCAGCTTAATCAATTGGGTGCCTCTCTTGCATTCTCGTATGTAAATGATTCCACAAAAAAAAGAGTAGTTCCTTTAGCAAAAACATGCAACTCGGAAATGGTTTTTGAATGTGATGTTAAAGATGACAAAAGCATCGACTTGTTCTTCTCTGAAATTTCTAAAGAATGGTCGTCTGTTGATTTTTTAGTTCATTCAATTGCTTTTTCTGATAAAAACGAATTAAAGGGTGGATACATTGAGACTACCAGAGAAAACTTTATTAATACTTTAAATGTTTCTTGTTATTCATTCACGGCTATTTGCCAAAGGGCAAGGAAGCTTATGAATAAAGGTGGACAAATTCTTACACTATCTTATCTAGGTGCTGAGAGGGTGATGCCTCATTATAATGTTATGGGTATAGCCAAATCTGCTCTTGAGACAAGTGTAAAGTATATAGCTGAAGATCTTGGTAGAGACAACATAAGGGTTAATGCTATTTCAGCTGGTCCGATTAAAACATTAGCTGCTTCTGGAATCTCAGATTTTAGATATATTTTAAAGTGGAATGAGTACAATTCACCTTTAAGAAGAAGTACAACAATTCAAGAAGTTGGGAAAAACGCATCATATCTTCTTTCAGACTTATCATCTGGAGTTACAGGTGAAGTCGTTCATGTCGATTGCGGATATCATATTGTTGGAATGAAAGCTGTCGATGCACCAGACATTTCTGTAGAATAAAATGACTGGGAGTAACATTGGAAAACTGTTTAAAATTTCAACCTGGGGTGAAAGTCATGGTGAAGCTTTAGGATGTATTATAGAGGGTGTCCCTTCAAAAATAAAAATAACTGAAAAGTTTATTCAGAAATTTCTTGAAAAAAGGAAACCAGGACAATCTAAGTATACAACTCAAAGAAAAGAGGGTGATAAAGTTAAAATTCTATCTGGAGTATTTGATGGTATCACAACTGGAACTCCAATTTCTCTAATAATTTATAATGAAGACACAAGATCAAAGGATTATGAAGAAATTAAAAAAAAATTTAGACCAGGTCATGCTGATTTTACTTATTTCAAAAAATATGGAATTAGAGATTACAGAGGAGGAGGAAGAGCATCAGCTAGGGAGACCGCGATGAGAGTTGCAGCTGGTGCAATTGCACAAAAAATTCTAGGAAGTAAGGTAAAGATTAAGGGTGCGTTAATTCAAATAGGAAAAAAAAAAATTGATAAAAAAAGATGGAATTGGAATGAAATAGAAAATAACGACTTTTTTTGTCCTGACAAATTAACTGTCCCAAAATGGAAAAATTACTTAAAAAAAATAAGGAAAGATGGTTCATCAATAGGCGCAATTATACAGATAAATGTATCCGGAGTTCCCATTGGGCTTGGTGAACCTGTGTTTGACAAAGTTGAGGCCCTTCTAGCTAAGGGCATAATGAGTATTCCAGCTGTTAAGGGGTTTGAAATAGGTTCAGGATTTAAATCAGCAGAACTTAGTGGTGAGGAAAATGCTGATGAAATTCGCATTTTGAAAAATAAAATTTCTTTTAAATCTAATAACTCAGGTGGATCACTGGGCGGGATTACATCAGGACAAGATATTATAATTAAATTTGCTGTCAAACCAACAAGTTCAATATTAAAACAAAAAAAAACTATAGATGTCGATGGAAAGAATACCGATATCAGAACAATAGGCAGACATGACCCATGCGTTGGTATCAGGGCAGTTCCAATTGGAGAAGCAATGGTTGCAATTGTACTTGCTGACTTATTTCTAATTAATAAGATTAATAATTAGTTTTTTTTTACATAAATTAGAAATTCTTTATTACCTTTTTGACCCAAAACAGGACTGTTAATTATCTCTGCAAAATCTGGAAAAAAATTTTCAGCAAACCAACAATTTATATTTTCACAAATATTACTATGGATCTTTTCATCTCTAATTATTCCCTTTTTCCCAACTAACTTTTTAGAAGCTTCAAATTGCGGTTTAATAAGTACTATCATTTCATATTTTTTTTTTAATAATTTTTTAAAAGGAAGAATTACTTTTTTTAAAGAGATAAAACTGACGTCACAAACTACTAAATCAACCAACTCTGAAATAACTTCTGAATTAACATATCTAGCATTTGTTCTTTCTAACAAAATAATTTTTTTTGAATTTCTTAGTCTCCAATCAAACTGACCATATCCTACATCAATTGCAAAAATTTTTTTGGCACCATTCTTCAAAAGAACATCACTGAATCCCCCTGTAGAACAACCTATGTCAGCACAAACTTTATTTTTTACATTAATTTTAAAATTATTGATTGCTTCTGATAACTTCAAGCCTCCTCTTGAAACCCATGGGTTATCATTCTTTTTAATTCGAATTATTTGTTTATTCCTTATTAATTTTCCTGGTTTATCAACTCTTTCACCGGTTATGTATACATTACCACTCATAATTAATGAAATAGCTCTTTGTCTAGACTTAACAATGCCCATCTCAACTAACAATAAGTCTAATCTCTTATTGTTAAATTTTTTTGAAACAATATTTGAATTAAACATTATTAATTATTTCGAGATACTATAAAGTTTGCTAGATCAATCAAATTTTTTGCTTTTTCTCCAAATGGTTCTATTATTTTTAGAGATTCTTCTATTAAATCATTGGATTTTTTTTTTGCATTTTCTTTTCCAAGAAGAGAGACCAGAGTTTCCTTTCCTTGTTTAGAGTCTTTTCCTGTTTTTTTTCCCACATCAGTTATATTTCCCTCTACATCAAGTAAATCATCTTTAATTTGAAATGCTAAACCAAGTTTAGATGAAAAATTTTCAAAAACTTTTAGCTCATTATTTTTTTCGGCTAAAATACAAGGAGCTATACAAGAAAATCTAAATAATTCTCCTGTTTTTAATCTCTGTAATTGAAAAATTTTTTCTAGACTTAACGTTTTCTTTTCAGCCTCTAAGTCTAACATTTGTCCACCAACCATCCCCTCAGCACCAGATGATTTAGCCAGCTCAGTAATTAAACTACATCTTACTTCAGAGTTTTTATGTGTTTTCTTGTGAGAAATTATTTCAAATGCTAATGCTTGAAAAGCATCACCAACTAAAATTGCTGTAGCTTCATCAAATTTAACGTGACAAGTTGGATGTCCTCTTCTTAAATCATCATTATCCATAGCAGGAAGATCATCATGAACTAAAGAATAGCAATGTATAAACTCTATACTTGCAGCAACTCTGTCTGAATTTTCTTTTTTAACACCTAGAATCGAAGAAATTTCACTCAAAATCAAGGGTCTAAGTCTTTTTCCACCAACCTTCACAACATATCTCATTGCCTTGTCAAGCTTATCAGAAAAAAAAGAAGTGTTAGGTAGAAAGCTCAGAAGCTTTTTTTCAAAATTTGTTGAAAAACTCTTTGAAATTTTTTCTATATTTCCGAATTTTTTATTCATCAATATTTTTTATTTTATTATCAACAACCTTTTTAATTTTTGTCTCAGCATTTTTTAATTTTTCCTCACAATGGTTTTTGAGAAGAACTCCAATTTCGTAATACTTAATTGATTCATCTAAACTAACATCTCCCCCTTCAATTAACTCAACAACTTTATTCAAACGTTCAAAGGCTTCCTCAAAGGAGAGATTTGTGATATCTTTATTTAATAAATCCATAAATTTAGTTAGTTTTTTTCTATCTCAAATAACATAAAATTATTATGTTTAATTTTTTTTATTATTTTAATTTTAATTTGTTTTGTAAGTTCATTAATATCACTTTCTGCTTTGGGGTCATCAACTTTAACCTCAATAATATCGCCTTTTTTGATCTCTTTAATTTTTTTTGCAATCTTTAAGACTGGTAAAGGGCATTTAAGACCCATAAGATTAATCAATTTTATCTTTTTTATCATAGCTATTGCGAAAAAAAAATATTATATATTTATTCGAAAACATTTGATAACAATTTTATTGTAAATTAATATTATTTCAAATTTATGAAAATTGACTTTTTTAAAACTTTACTAGTCACATTATTTTTATTCTGCTTTAGTTCAACCAGCTCTCTAGCAAATAAAATAAGAATTGGCTCTTTGCAATACGGTAGTGTCAATTGGGAATTGAAACTAATCAAAGACCTAGGTCTTGACAAAAAAAATTCTTTCGAACTTGAAATTGTTGAATTAGCAAGCAAAAATGCTGCTGCTGTTGCCTTGCAGGGAGGTGCAGTTGATCTTATTGTAACTGATTGGTTTTGGGTTTCTAGGCAAAGAAATGAAAGCAGGTTTTTTTCTTTCATTCCACATTCTATGGCGGCTGGTGGTTTGATTGCTTCAAAAAAATCTAACATTCAAAATGATTTAGACCTTAAAAATAAAAAAATAGGCGTTGCTGGTGGACAGGTTGACAAAGGTTGGTTGATCTTTAGAGCTTATTATAAAAAAAAATACGGCACAGATTTAATTAATTTAAGTAGACCAATTTTTGGCGCCCCACCCTTGTTAAATAAAAAAATGGAACAAGAAAATTTTGATGCAATTCTAACTTATTGGCCATATCAAGCAAAACTTCTAACCGACAATAATTTTAAAAAAGTAATTAATATCAATGAAATATTAAATGAGCTAGGTATTCCGAATGGAATACCAGTAATTGGATGGGTTTTTAGAGATGCATGGGGGGAAAAAAACAATATTGACCTTGAAAATTTCTTAAAGGCATCAGAAGAAGCAAAAAAAATCATGCTTGATTCAGATCAGATATGGGAAAAGATAAGACCAAATATGATGGCAGAGGATGATTTGCTTTTTATTAATCTTCGGGAAATTTATAGAGAAGGAATTCCAAAAAAGAAGTTCACAAAGTCACAAATTGAAGGTGCAAAAAGACTTTATTCTATCCTTTCCAAAATTGGGGGGAAAGAACTTGTTGGAAACGCCAAAGAATTATCTCCGGGAACTTTTTGGAGTAACTAATTGTGGAATCTAACAGATCAAGCGCAATTTTAAGAATTGCTTCAGTTGCTCTGTTCTTTTTAATTTGGAAAATCTCAAGCCTTTTCATAAATATTGAATTACTCCCTTCTCCAGAAGAAGTTCTTTCAAAAATTATTGAGGAAGCGAAATCAAAAGATTTATTTTTCCATACTTTCATAACACTCAAAAGAGTTTTTATAGCTTTTATTATAGCAATGTTTATAGGAACCTTCTTTGGTATTTACATGGGAAGAAATGAAAAATTAAATACATTTCTGGACGATTGGTTAGTTCTAGGACTAAATGTCCCAGCCCTTGTGATTATAATACTTTGTTATGTATGGTTTGGTTTAAATGAAGTTGCGGCAATTCTTGCAGTTTCTTTAAACAAAATTCCAATGGTAGCTGTAATAATGAGAGAGGGTGCCAGGTCCATAGAAAATGATTACGTTGAAGTTGCAAAGTTTTATAAAATTAATAATAAAAAATTTTTTTTTAAAGTCATCTTCCCGCAACTTTATCCCTACCTATTATCATCAGCTAGATCTGGATTATCACTCATATGGAAAATAGTTTTAGTGGTTGAGTTGTTAGGTAGAAGTAATGGAGTCGGTTTTAAATTATACGGCTTTTTTCAATTTTTTGATATATCTGGAATACTTGCATATACTTTAGCTTTTGTTTTTTTGATAATAGTTATTGAATTTACATTAGTTAGGCCATTTGAAAAAAAAATTTCAGTTTGGAGATGATAGCGTGAGCTTTAAGATTAAAATTAAAGAAAAATTCTTTTATAATAAACATGACAAAAATAAAACAACTGTTTTAGAAAACATTGATATAAAAATAAAGTCCAACGAATTTGCATGTATTGTCGGTCCATCTGGTTGCGGAAAAACAACATTGATGAATATTATTGGAGGGCTAATTGACCCTGAAAATCAGGTAATTCAAGCCAAGAGTAAGGAAAATTCAGAAATTAACAATTTTGGTTATGTTTTTCAAACTTCCAGGTTACTTCCTTGGCTCACGGTAAAAGAAAATGTTGAACTTGTTTGTGACACTAACTCACCAAATTTTAATTCTGATAAAATTCTTTTTTTATTGGAAAGTTTTGGACTCAAAGATTTTTTGAATTTTTATCCTAAAACCATTTCTGGAGGTATGAGACGAAAAGTTTCTTTAGCAAGGGCTTTGATTAACAACCCAAAAGTTTTACTTATGGATGAACCCTTTGTCTCACTAGATCAACCTACTGCAGAAAGTTTATACGATGTTTTAGTGAGTTATAGAAAAAAAAACCCAATTACAGTAATCTTCATAACACATATGCTAAAAGAAGCTATACTTTTAGGAGATAGAATACTTTTCTTTTCAAAAAAACCGGGTACAGTTGTTTTTGATTACAAAGTGAAATCAATCAGAAAACCTCTAACGCTGGACAACAAATTGATTGACAGCGAATATAAAAAACTTAAAAGTAAATATCCACAATTGCTTGAAGGCTTGATCTAAAGTTAAGGATTAAAAGAAAATGGAAAATTTTTACGATTATATTGAAAAAGGTGGAATTATTTTTTCAATTCTATTAATTTTGTCAGCAATAGGACTTACACTAATTACCTACAAATTTTTAGAACTTAATTTTTTTAATGATTTTGATTTAGAAAGTTTTGAAGAAGATTTGTTGAAAAGTCGCAATCTAGATGATTTTATGCAATTAGTAGATTTGAAACCCAATTCAGAAAGAAAAAGTTTTTTAATTGAAACATTGAATATCGTTAGGTCAAACTCTTCAAAAGCCTGGAAAGATCAGGAAATAGAAACCCTTATTCACAAAAAATATTTAAAATCTCAAAGATTTCTGCCTTCTCTTGAAATTATTGCCCAAGTTAGCCCACTTATAGGTTTGTTAGGTACTGTTATTGGAATGATCGACTCTTTCAATGAGTTAGAATTAGGAGGAAGTTTAGTAGATCCATCCATCTTAGCAGGAGGTATTTGGACTGCTCTACTGACGACTGCCATGGGATTGATAGTTGCTATTCCAGCTTTGATATCTCATTATTTTTTTGACAAAAAATTAACTAACTCTACTCAATCGTTGAGTGTTTTTTTAACTAAACTAATCAACAAGACTAATTAGGAATAAAATTAAAGTTAAATGATTAATATTCAAAAAAAAAATATTAAAATTAATATAATTCCTTTAATTGATATTATTTTTTTAATGCTTGTTTTTTTTATGTTGGCAACTAACTTTTCTGAAAAAAAAGAAATTAGTTTTAAACTCAAACAAAATATTGAAATATTTAACGATAGCCAAGAGAATTTATTGATTTACATAAAAAATAATTCTTTTGTAATTAATGAAGATTCTATAGAAAACAGTAATGTTGAAGAAAAAGTGCTGAGTTACTGGAATTCAAAAAATTTTAAAAATATCATAATTCTAAATGATAAAAACTCTAACCTTCAAAAGTTAATTTTTATTCTGGATATTCTTAAAAAAAATGAAATTAAAAATGTAAGTTTTGCAGATGATCCAAAAATTTAAACTTAAAAAAGAAGTTAATTTAAGTGACTCAATTAATCTGATACCAATGATTAATCTAGTTTTTTTACTTCTCATTTTCTTTTTACTTACAGGTATTATTCAAAAGAAAGAAGACCCAAGTATTTTAATCCCTGAATCGAATCAAGGAATAAAGAAGGATAATTTTTCTAATAAGCAAACCATTCAGGTTAATGAAAATGGAATATTAAAAGTAAATAATAAAATAATTGAAAATGACGATTTGAACAAATTAAAAACCGATAATTTTAAAATATTAATTCTTAATATAGATAAAAACATAAAAATAAAAAAAACAAACGAAATTTTCAAAACCCTTAGATCAGCAGGATTTGAAAAAATACTTATTAATGTTACCGAAAAAAATGCTTCGAACTAATTTTCTTACGTTATCAGCTTTTTTCTCTATAACTTGTCACTTAATTTTCATTCAGTTTTTTGAAACCTACAAGAAAAAGGATGAGGAAATAATTGTCATGGATCTTAATTTATTTAAGGAATTTAAAGTTGAACAAAAATTAGTCCCCCCTCCTCCACCTCAAAAAAAAGAGGAAAAAATAATTGAAAAAAAACCAAAAATAAAAGAGAAAAAAATAATTGAAAAAAAATCACCAAAAAAGAAAGAAAAAATAATTTCCTTGGAAAAACCTAAGACAGAAGAAAAACCTAAGACAGAAGAAAAACCTAAAACAGAAGAAATAAAACCTAAAAAATTTGAAATTCAGGATTTTCCCCAAAATAATCAGCAAGCTCAAAAACCTCAACAAGTAATTACCTCTAAAATTAAAGCAGACTTACTTAATAAACAATTAAGTGTTTACCTCGGAAAAATATCTGAGGAAATTAACTTAATAGCTGCAAAGTCTTACCCAAGGCAATCTATAAAAAGAAGAGAGCAAGGAACAATAATAGCAACAATCACACTCAGCAAAGATGGACATTTACGTAATATAGATTTTGATAAAAAAAAACCAAAAAGACTTTATAAAACTACTGAAACAATTTTTAAAAAATATGTTTTCCCAAAACCTCCAGAACAAATCTTAGACAAGCAAAAATTGGTCAAATTTAAAATTTCAGTCAATTTTATTTTAAAATAAAATTCAGGTATATTTAAGATTGTTGTAAAAAAACAACAAAAACTGTTTTTTTTGCTCATCATAAACAAATATCTTCAATTAAGGTAATAATGATTTAATATAGAAAAATATTATTAATTTATAAGGAAGGAAATAATATGAACATTAAAAGAAAAATTGCTATTGCTGCTGTTCCTGCTGTAATGGCTCTTGCTTCTACTTCCGTTGACTCAAAAATCTTATTGATGAGTCAAGAAGGATGGGAAGTATCTTTTGACGGTGCTGCAAACGCTTTCATAATGAAGAACAGTGTTTCTAACGTTCCTGACAGTAGTGGTGGTGCTGGAAACCAAACTTTCGATACCTACGGTGGAGTTGCTGGCGGTAACGATGACACTAGTATTGTCACTGGTCTTTTACCGAATGTATGGGGTATGACTTTAAAAGCTCCTACTTCTAACGGTTTAGACGTTTCTGCTAGATTGGGTTTATACACTCACATGAACGGTGGTGAAAACTCTCTTGGAAATGGTCAAATCAACATTCGTGAAACTAGTGGTTCTGTAGCTGGTAGCTTTGGTACTGTATTAGTTGGTAGAAGTCTTGGTATTCACCAAAGTAATGCGATCTTAAATGATATGCTATTATTTGGTGTTGGTGCTGCGGCATCTGCTGGTAACTCAAATACTACTTTAGGTAGGATTGGTCTAGGTTACTTATACACAGATTTCAAACCTCAAATATCTTGGACACTTCCAGGAATGGATGCTTTAGCTGGTAACTTTGGTGCAAAAATTGGTGTTTTTGATCCAGATGACATAGTTGCTGACACAGCTGCATTTAGTGCTACTGATAAATCATCTCCAAGAGTTGAAGCCCAAATTAGTTATGCTGGTGGCATTGGTGATTTAGGTGTTAACCTTTGGGTGGATGGTTCTTATCAGAATACTGAGAGAAACGAAAATGAAGCCTCTTCTAGAACTGCAATAACTGATGCAGACGGTACTGCTAACGAAACACATGACAGAGACACTGATGTAGACTCTGCAGGTGTTGGTTTTGGTACTAAGTTAAGCTATCAAGGCTTTGCAATTGTTGCATCTGGTTTCTATGGCACTGCTATGGGTATTAGAGGACAACATGCGACAGGTACTACAGCTACCGGTGCTTTAGATGACGTTGGTACTGCAAGAAATTCATATGGTGGATATCTGCAAGGTACGTATGACTTCGGTCAAGGTACTTCTGCTGGTTACTCATATGGTGGTAACTGTCTAGTAAGAACTGGTAATGATATTCAAACACGTGGTGTTATGAACTGTCAGACTATGCATTCTGGTATGATTTGGCATAACGTAACGGATAACTTCAGATTAGTAGCTGAAGGCGGTTATACTGAGAAAACTTGGTATCTTGCTGACTCCGACCAAGAAGATTCATTTGGTGGCGTTGGTGCCTTCTTCTTCTGGTAGAATATCTATATAACACTTTTGAAAAAGTGTTTATAAAAATTAGGGAGAGTATTGAGCTCTCCCTTTTTTTTTGTTAACTTCTCGATCGTATGTATTTTAAAAAAATTTCACTCGCTTTACTTTTTGTAATTCTTTCTTCCTGTTCTTCTTATAACCTATTTAAAGAAAATAAGTTTTATTATAAAAATGGTTACCAAAGGGTTCAATTAGATATTGAAAATGAAAGCATTAGAAATATTCATCCAGTTAAAATAAACCCTCTAAAAATTGAAGGGGCACTAAAACTTATAATTACAAAATATGGCGCGAAATCAGAAACATTATTTCAAAAAAATAAAATTCTCCCTTATTCAGTATCCATAAGTGAAGCATTGGCTGATGCAAAATCAAATCAAGATGTCGTATTCACAGTTGAGGGTTGGTACAAAAAGAAAACTCTATCTGATAATAGGGTAACCTCTGGCAGAGTTTTTTATAATAAAAATGGATTGAATATTATTTTTGGCTCAATTATGAGAAAAGGTAATATTTCTGAAACTGACCCAATGGTATCTGCTGGAATCAACCCTGATTTAAGAAAAAACCCATATGTACCAGGTTCAAGGTATCAATCTGTTAGAAGTGAGTTTCTTCTATCAACAATACCTAATTCTGGAGTTTTTAGACCTAAAGAAGCTAAAGGAAGAGCCGATTGGTTAGTTTTCACAGGTAGAGCGCTTCAAGCAAGGGATGATTTAACTGTTGACCAGAAAAAATTTGCAACTGGTGCGAATATTCTAGTACAAGGCTTAAGAGATGAAGTTCAACAACTCAGAAGTGAACTTCAATCTTTAAGGAACCCAAGACAACCAATTCCTTATGGATATCCTCAATATCAGTACGGGACAATGCCATCACCTTACCAACAACCTTTTCCCCAACAAAGAGCCTATCCCTACTACCCACCTCCATATAGTAATCAAGCACCCCCTCCTCAACAGTACTATCCAGTTCAAAAATCTAAGAATAATAACCTCAGTTTAAAATCATTGGAAAAAATGAGAGAAAGAGGTTTGATAAGCGAGGAAAATTATCTGAAAAAACTTAAAGAATTAAGTTACTAATTAAACTCAAACTCAAAGTTCCATAATATTGCATGGTTAGCCGAAGCATCTGTTAGCCCATGCAAATAACCTAATGCAAGTTCAATTTCTGAGTCTGAAAGCTCAAATTCATATTCAAATTGAAAACCGTATTGATGTTCTTGATTACCAAAAGTATTGGTATCTGAAATTTCACCAAATTCGCTAAAACCCAAAACACCAAAACTTAGATCAAAAACAATATCGCGAATGTATACATAATTACTTAAAGAAAATGTGGTTGAACCAGAAGCAGTACTACCAACTTCCTTTTCAAAAATGAAGTTAGAAATAAATCCAAAAGTGTCATTATAAAATTGATTAAGGTATTTATATTCTACTTCATCAGCTTTATCAGACTCTGAAACAACATTATAAGAAAAATACAGTGCGGCAGCCCAATTTTGATAATCAAAAATTTGTAATTGATTTTGAAACTCTGTTTTTTCCCAATCCATAGGAGTGTTCTCCTTATCAGAAATGTGAAACTCTAACTCACTTTGCCAAAAACTTGTCCATGAATATTCTGTTTCAAGGACGTGATGGTGAGCTTTATTCTTTTCAACTCTGTCGTCAACATCAAAGTGACCTCGCCATTCTATAGACTGTCTTCCCTCCTCAACTATTGGACTATAAATTTTATGGTGTGAAAACAAAGGATTAGAAGAAAGTAAAAAAAATAATAAGACATTGAAAAATATTTTCTTTTCACATAAATTTTTTTTTTTATTTTTAATTAAATTTTTAAACATTAGATTGTAGCTATTTTTTTTTTTGTGTTGATAATAGAGCTCATTTATTAAAAAAAACTGTTCTAAATTATGAAGTTAACTATCTAGCAAGTCTTCTTTTAGAATAGTCATGTGAAATTGGTAAGAAACTTCTCCCTCATCATCTTCAATATAAACCAGACCAATAAATTCATCATCAATAAATATTTCACAGGAATCATCAATAGACTTTCTTTGTTTTGCAATAAATTTATCAGTTTTAAATTTATGATTTAAGTAATCTTGTAATTGTTTAATTTCAAATTCAGTCATTTTATAGATAAAAATT
>MDTB01036394.1_pt1 | contig 29755 bp, 24 predicted proteins | sample 811161 | NCBI WGS metagenome assembly MDTB01 (sample SAMN05326650, study PRJNA326480) | marine metagenome | isolation source: seawater | place: Mediterranean Sea | collected 2009 | reverse complement strand
GATGACAATATTCCACCGTCTCTCCATCACGCGCATTCGTCGGGTCAAATACTCTTTTATTTTGAGCGCTGACAGAACTGACAATTAAAAAGGAAAATGATAGGAGAAATAATGTAATCTTCATGGGTTTTTTTTTAGAATGACGATTGTATCGGTTTAAGGTTTGCTAAAATAACCAATTATTTGTTCTTTACATAACCTTCTTTTAAGCTTTAATGTTCAAAACAGTGCAGTTTTGAATGATATATAAAAATAACAAATCTATAATTCAGGTAATAAGTTATGCTTAATTTTGAAGTATGAAAAAAAGAAAAGCAATCGATACGCTCTCCATCGCTACAAAAGTGGTGTTGCCAAATGACACCAATACACTCGGAAACCTTTTTGGAGGAGAACTGCTCGCTTGGATGGATGTCATTGCTAGCGTTTCAGCACAGCGTCATTGCCGTCGCGTCGTTGTAACGGCCTCAGTAAATCATGTTTCCTTTAAAAAACCGATCAAAGAGGCATCTATTGTGACCCTTGAAGCGAAGGTTTCAAGGTCTTTTTATTCGTCTATGGAAATAATCATTGATGTTTTTGTTGAAAACCAAGTAACAGGAGCACGCGAAAAATGCAATGATGCGATATATACATTTGTCGCAGTTGATCAAAATGGAGGACCTATTCAAGTACCAGAATTAGTTCCCGAATCTGACGAAGAAAAAGAACGATTCGAAGCTGCATTAAGGCGCAAACAACTTTCATTGATTCTCGCCGAAAAAATGAAGCCCTCTGAGGCAAGTGAACTGAAACGACTATTCGCCTAAAGTTCTTTTTTAACAAGATACAATCTATATTAGGGTATGAAAAAAACGAATCCCTCCTTGCATAATTGCATTACAATCTATTATAATGCTATGCGCTGGCTTAATTACAGGACTTGTTTAACTTTTCTTTTGCTCCTTTTTGCCAATATGAGTTTCTGTCAATCACCCTATGGAGATTGGTATGCAACCCTAAAAGCGGCAAACTTACCTTTGGTTTTTCATATTAACAAGGATGGAAAAAGAAACCAAATTACGGTTGATTCCCCAGAGCAATTTGCATTTGATATGCCTGCGGAAATATCTATTATGAAAGACAACATGATTAAAGTTGAGATGCAAACATTAGGCGTTACTTATGAAGGAACATATTACTCGGACTCAATCAGCGGCGTATTTAAACAAGGGCCAATTGTTGAAAAATTGACCTTTTACCCCAAAAAAACAGAACCTAAAAAAGCAAATAGACCTCAAAACCCAAAAGCTCCATACTCCTATGTACGGGAAGATATTAAGTTTAAAAATATACAAGGTTCATTCTCGCTGGCGGGAACGCTAACATTACCAAAAGATAAAAATAATGTTCCAGCCATCGTATTGGTGAGCGGCAGCGGACCTCAAAATAGAGACGAAGAAATGATGGGACATCGACCATTCTGGGTAATCGCAGATTTTCTAACTAATTTGGGATACGCTGTACTGCGCTATGATGACCGAGGTACTTTTGATTCTGGAGGAGACTTTAGCACTGCAACCACACTTGATTTTGCTAGTGATGCGTCAGCTGCAATTTCCTATTTGAAAAAACGTCCGGAAGTGGATTCCACTAAAATTGTAATTATGGGACATAGTGAAGGGGGACTTATTGCAAATATTTTAGGTGCAACCATCCCAAATCTATCGGGCATTGTTTCACTTGCAGGAACCTCAATTAGAGGGGATTCGATATTAAAGATTCAAACAAGATTACTGGCGGAAAGTATTGGAGAAAAAGGTGCGCAATTGGAATTAACGAATGCCTTTAATGACGCCGTTTGGGATGCTGCAATATCATCTACGAACATGGAGGGGTTTGAAAAGGAACTGGCCTCAATTTCAAAAAGTTTTTTGAAAAAATTTCGGAAGAAAAAATTCATTAAAAAAAGTGAAGAGGAAGACATAATAAATGCTGTAAAAAACTCTGTACTTAATCCTTGGATGTATGAATTTATTAGATATTCACCCAGTACGGATATTCCGAATATAAACTGTGATGTTTTGGTTTTAATTGGTTCCCGAGATATTCAGGTAACAAGCGAAGAGAACATAAAAGGCTATAATAATTTACTTCCTAAAAACGGAAAACTTCACTTGGTAAAGGAGCTGAAAGGGCTTAATCATTTATTTCAAAGCTGTAAAACCTGTACGATTAGTGAGTATGGACAGCTTGAAGAAACGTTTTCTACAATAGCACTTGAAGAAATACGTTCTTTTCTTAAGACAATATGGGAGGAATAAATCAAGACGAAGGGAAAAAGGTTCTGGTCATCCGATTCAGTGCTATTGGAGATGTCGTATTAACGAGTCCAATTATTCGCGCATTAAAATTAGCTGGATTTCAGGTCGACTATGTTGTCAAAGAAAAATTTAAAAATGCTATTGAAAACAACCAAAATATTGACAAACTATATACACTTGAGCAAGAAGCTTTGAAGGAAGAGTTATTGACTCAAAAATATAGCTTAGTAGTTGATCTGCAGAACAACCTCAAGTCATTAAGACTGAGAAAAGGATTGTCACAAAACATTCGCGTAGTCAATAAAGAAAATATTAAAAAGCTATTATTGGTCCGGACAGGAATCGATTTATTACACAATCAGCATATCGTGGAAAGGTATTTCAAAGCTATCCATGATTTGGGTTTAGAAGACGACGGAAAAGGCCTTGACTTTTTCATCCCTGATGATTTCAAAATAGATCCTGAATCTATCCCACTTGACCTTTCAAAACCATATATTGCCTGGGTAATTGGAGCCTCCTATCCAAAAAAAATATTACCGATGGAGCACATCATTAGGACGTGCAATGAAATTAAGCTTCCGATTGCGATTTTAGGAGGTCCGGGAGATGAATCAAATGGACAGCAATTAATTGACGCTGTAAATCATCAAAATATTCACAATTTATGTGGGCAGCTCAGCCTCATGGAATCAGCTTTTATCGTAAAAAAATCTTGTCTTGTTTTATCTAATGACACGGGGCTAATGCACATTGCATCTGCATTTAGAAAAAAAATAATCTCATTTTGGGGCTGTACAAAACCGAGCCTCGGCATGTCACCGTATCAGTCTGCTAGCGGCTCATTGGAAATAGTGAGTAATACACATGCAGCACCCTGTTCAAAGCTTGGTAATAGATGTAAATCGAAAAAGAAAAACTGTATTGAAGACATTCAACCTGAAACCATCCTCGCATCAGTAAATAGATTATTAGATGCCTAAATATGCACTAATTTGATCTAAGCTGTATCGTAACTGAGGTCCCTTGATTTTTTGAGGATTCAAACCTACCCTCTATCCCCGCCATATTCATTCGATATTTAATGTTCTCAATACCTAAGCCTTTTTCAACCTCATCTATTTCAAATCCAATCCCGTTGTCCATTGCCATAATAAGAATACCTCCATTGTGCTTTTTGACTCTGATTGTAAATTCTGTTGCTTTTGCATGCTTCAAGGAATTATTAAAAAGCTCTTGAATAATTCTGTAGAGGTTAAATTTATCCACATGGTTTAAATCATCCTCTTGAATTTCATCTTCAATATCAATAACGAACTGAATTTGGCCTATTGAACTAATTCGATGTGCGAGCCTTTCTATGGCATTCAAAAAACCTTTCTCTAATTCAGGGGGCAAAAGATTATAGGCAATTTCCTTAACCTCGCGAATACAATTTTGAAGTAAGGTCTCTAGGTCTTTGAAGTTCTCTTTTTGCCCTTCCGTCGGATTGAAGTTTTGAAAAAGCAAATTTAGAAGAACCATCTGCTGTCCTAATCCATCATGAAGCTCTCTCGCAATTTTTTTCTTTTCCGACTCCTCAGCCTGTGAAATCAAATCAAACTTATGCTTCTCGAATTCTAGTTCTTTCGTCTTATCAATAATCAGCGCGATATACTCGGTTTCATCAGTGTCAGACTCAATTTCATTAATAACAATATCAACGATAATTTCCTCATTATCTGATGTGAGCTGGGTGAACCTACCACCTTTCATGTCGATGCTACGTTCTTTGTCGACGTTAAACGAGCTAAACGGCCGCTTCGTAAGCTTCTGATGAGGAAGCTTATAAAGTCTTTGTGCAGCATCATTAATTAATCCCGTAATCATTTCGTTACCAATCAACTGAACAATTGGCAATGGCGACTTATTAAAAACATCTTTAAATTTCCGCTCGGATTTTCGGATTTTTGAAGACAGCTGCCTCCGCAACAATCCATATTTTATAGTTCTTTTCAGAACCTTTGCATTCAGGTTACTTTTTATGACGTAATCCTGACCACCTTTGGATACAATTTCTAAAGCAATAGATTCATCATCCATTCCCGACAGCACAATGACAGAGGCCAAAGGGAACATTTTAAATATCTTTTCATAGGTATCAACACCATTAGAATCCTCAATATTTAAATCTAAAAGAATAACATCAGGCTCTTGAAATTTCCGAACCTCACGCGCCTCTTGAATAGAGGAAACAGAAATGATATTTTCACTTGGGATGTCAGAGGTGCTAAGTTGAAATTTAACATTCTCCGCAAAGGACAAATCATCTTCAACAATTAGAATTTGCGCCGTTTCCATAACTAATCTATATTTCTGATAAGAACTTTATCCCGATCAATCATCTTTTGGACTTCCTGTTTAAAAACTGAAATTTGATCTTCTTCAAGACAATCGGTTGGGAACAATAATTGTAGCTCTTGAATGTAATCAAAATAAATAGAATCTTTTCCTAAAGTGATTTTTTGAAGACCAGTAAAATAAACAATAACAACCTCTCTGTCAGCAGCAATTATAGCTTTTGAGGAGATGCCAATACGAAACCTATTTCGATAACCAACAATAAGAAAAAGGATGCTCTCAATACAAAAAAACAACAAGACCGCTCCCGGTAGAATCCATGATTCCATCAACACATAGAATGCTAACGTAAGAGAGCCCATCACCAATACCTCAAGCAGTGTATAGGTGACCACTCTTAGTTTTCTCTTTTTACTGGAAGGCATATTCCACACAAAACGAGTCGTCTTATTTACAATATAAAGACCCATCCATCTGCGTACACTTCTCCAGCCTAGTAAGCCAAAAAACAAGATTCCAAAGGCAAGATAAATATACGACTGAAACGGTAAATTACGCCCAGAAATATGAAGGAAATCAATTTGAACGTCATAACCAACATATATACAGAAGCCAATCAAAAGTATACTGAAAAATAAAAGAACACTATTGGTAAAGCTATTCATTAGGAATCAATTTTATTTTTCTTTTTAATAGCTCAATCTCTTCTTTTATTTTATCATTCTTTTCATTTACCTGAGCAAAGAGCTTTTCTGCGCCTTTAGAAACCGAAAAATAACCCATATTGGTTTCTGCTTTTATCAATTCTTTTTCAAGGTCAGAAATTTTTAATCTCAAAGACTTTTTCTCCCGTGCAAACTGAACGGATGAGCCCTCTGACGATGCAGCACCATCTATCCTAGCCTTAAACAACAATAAATCAATGTCTTTAGCACTCATTTTAGAGGCTTCAAGCTGTTGTTTTAATGCATTGTTAAATTCTTTGAGTAACCCTCCGAGAGTATTGGCAGGAACTCTGCCTAATTGTTGAAAGTCATCAGCTACTTTCTTGATGTCTTCTGCCGAAGCGATTTTCAACTTTGATATCGTAAGTAAGAATTCTTTTCTCGCAGCAAGGTTCAAGGTGAGTTGTTTTTCATTGGCCTTACTCGTTTCATCTTTTTTATTGAAAAAATAATCACACGCACCGCGGAATTCTTCCCAAAGCTTTTTTTCGTATCGACCAGCACCCTTTAAAGTTTTCCATTTTTTTTGCAGCTGAATCAGGGCATGAGAAGCTTCCTTCCAATCTTCAGATGACTTTAATTCATTCGCCTCAGCAATCAATGCTTTCTTAGCATCCCTAGCTTGTTTATCTTTATTATCTCGAAGTTTATAATATTCCTTTTTTCTTTTAAAAAAGGAATCACATAAAGCTCTAAATTCTTTCCAAATTGCGTCATTTTCTTTTTTGGGAGCGAAACCTATTTTTTTCCAAGAAGACTGAAACTTAATCACCTCATCGGTTGTTTTTTGCCACTCTTTTTGGCCTTCAATATCTTCTTTTTCATCTAAAAACTCTTTGAGTTGACCTAAGATCACCTGTTTCTGCTTGAGGTTTTCTTGCTGAGAAGCCCTGTGCTGCTCATAATGTTTATTTATTTTATCATAAATGGACCTTACCACTTCCCAATAGCTTGTTTTTAGTCCTTCCCAGTCATCTTTGTTTACCGGGCCAATATCTTCCCATTCATCTTGGTAAATCCGCAAGGTTTTTTCAAGCTCACGAATCTGCTCGCATTCGTTTCGCAGGGTTTGAAGCTTCATAATCACCTTTTGTTTGAGCTGAGTATTTCTCTTATAATCATGCTCTTTTAGCTCTTTATATATGGTTATGTTATGAAAAAAAAGCTCTCTCAAACGCGAATATTCTTTTTGAACGCTATCTCTTTTGACTCTTGGAATATCTCCGATTTTTTTCCAAGTCTCCTGAATCGCGTTATAGCCATTAAAGGCAGTACCTATATTCTCCTCATTTTCTACAAGGTTTTTCAGGTCCGTAATAAGACTTGTTTTGAGCTTCAGGTTCTCAACTTCAAGTTTGTTTTTAATATCAAGCTGCTGTTTTTTAGCATCCTTATACTTGATAAATAAAGTGTAAAAAGATTCTTTGATGACGGCATAATCAATCTGTTCAATATCTTCTCCTGACTCTTTCGCCTTTAGTGCAGCAACTTGCTGTTTCCCCTCGCTATGCAACAGCCAATCATCAAATTCGGTTTTGAGCTTAGACACTTCTCTTGAAATGGAGAGCATATCTTCTTCAAGAATAAAGGCACTAAGTTTACTGATAAATTCGTTTTCCATACTTATTTTTTTAGATCAAACGAAGACAAATCATTAAATGCTTTGACACGTTCATTAATGTCTGCCTGGTTAATTTCTAATAGGCGCTCTGTCCCAAACTTCTCCACACAAAAAGAAGCCATCGCAGAACCGTAAATAACGGCCCTTTTCATATTTTCAAAGCTTTGATCGTCGCTCGCAGCAATATAACCCATAAATCCGCCAGCAAATGTGTCTCCTGCACCCGTTGGGTCAAAAACCTCTGCTAGAGGTAACGCAGGAGCAAAAAACATTTGATTCGCAGAAAAAAGTAAGGCCCCGTGTTCTCCTTTTTTGATAATGACATAAGAAGGACCCATTTTTAAAATCTCTTTTGCGGCAGTAACCAATGCGTATTGACCCGTGAGCTGTCGTGCCTCTTCATCATTAACAATCAAAACATCCACCATAGATATCGTTTTTTTCAAATCCTCCATGGCAATATCCATCCAAAAATTCATTGTATCCATTGCGATTAGCTTAGGACGTTTTTTCATTCTTTCAATGACCGTGCTTTGCACCAATGGGCTCAAGTTTCCTAACATAATATAAGATGAATCCTGATAGCTGTCGGGAACAATTGGGTCAAAATGCTCTAGGACATTCAACTCAGTAGCCAAGGTGTCCCGGCTATTCATATCGTTGTGATATTTACCAGACCAAAAAAATGTCTTCTCTCCCTCCTTAATCTGCAGGCCATCAGTATCGATTCCCCGCGAATTCATATCACCAAGAACGTCTGATGGAAAATCTGAACCTACGACAGAAATAATCTTCTGCTTTTCCATGAAAAAAGATGAAGCCAAAGAAATATATGTTCCAGCGCCGCCAACAATTTTATCAGTTTTACCATAAGGTGTTTCTATTGCATCAAAAGCTACACTACCAACAGTTAAAAGACTCATAATTTTTTTTTCCAAAGATACGCAATTCAAAGAATGACAACCTAATAATCTCGAGCCTTGTTCAGAAATCAACACTCATATTTCCTTATGAATTTGTATTTTTAAACTAATGAAATCTTCACTCCTTATTTTTACCCTGATAATCAGTCTTGTACAGACAGTATTGTGTCAAGAAATGGCGATTTCAAACGAGGATGAAATTTTCTCTGAAATCAAGCTTGCATCGATTAAGAGTTCAAATCCACACAAAGCATTATACGACGGGTTTTTAAATGCCATTGAATCTGATGTGTACTCTAAGCAGACCCAAAGCGAATTAACAGCAAGCCTTTTTTCTTATTACATAGAGGGTGGTTCATTTTTTACTTTTCAAAAAGCTTTTGAACAGCATGGGAGCTTACTTCAATACAATTCGATTATATATAGATATTGGGAAACGATTTCATTCGAGTATGATGAGCGATTCAAGGCGATGTTTAAGGGCTCTGAAGCGCTCTTCCAGGAGTCACAAGAATCGGGTGACAACCAAAATGTGAGTGATGCTTATCGTCTATTGGCCAGATCAAAAATGCACCTAAATGAAAAGGACTCTGCTCTTTTTTATGCCAATTTAGCCTTAAATTTTGCAAAAAGATCTGATTCAAGAAAAGCAGTGGCAAATACCTTCAAAGATCTTTCCGAAATTGAAGCTTATTTCGATATAATTGGAAAAAGCACCTCAACGCTATTGAAGTTGAATAAAGAAGCTGAGCGTATTAAAGACTATGATCTACTTTGTTGGTCAACGATGATGATTGCTGAACGATCCTTTCAAGTAAATTCATTTAATGAAGCTAGAACCTATTATAGAAAAGCCTTAAATATTGCAGAAAAAAATGGCTTAGAGCTATTTAAAGTGCGCATCTATGGTGGGCTTGCGGAAATTGAACTTTCAAACAATCAATTAGTCGCTGCCTCATTAAATATCAAGAAGGGATATAAATACTATAATAAACAGAAAGAAAGTATTTTTTATCTCGATTTTAAATTGATCCATTCAAAGTATTTAATTGAAATGGACTCCTTAGTTAAAGCAGAAGTTATTCTTTCCGATAATCTTGTAGAATACGCAAAACTAAAGTCCTCTATTGGTCTGGGAAAGACGCATCATTTGATTGGCAGAATACTTTTCAATGAAAAAAAATGGAAAAAGGCACAAATATCGTTTAATATCTCCAAATCAATTTTAGATAAGTTCCCGTATTCAGAATACAGCTTGGGCAACTATAAATTTCTCGCGCAGGTTTTTGCAGAACAAAATCAATTTCAAAAGGCATTTATAAATCTCAATATTTTTCAAAAGTATATTGAGGACAATTCCTATTTAAGCGGAAGTAAGGCAATTAACGAGCTGACCCAAATGTATTCAAGAGAGCTTAGAGAGTATAGAATCAAAGAGCAAGAAAGAGTCATTAAAGACCAACAAAAAGAAAAGGAATTACTTGCGCTGAAGGGAGAAAAACAAATGTCTACAATTGTATTGATTATTATCATTTTGATTTCAACAATTGTTATTGTCCTATTCTATCTCCGACAGGCGAAAATCAATCAGAATACGAAAGAAATTGAGATGTCCCAGACCTTACTAAGGACTCAGATGAATCCACACTTCATCTTTAATGCAATGTCGGTTATTCAAAGCTCACTTTATGAAAACAACCCTTCAAAATCATCGAAATTTCTTGTTAGCTTTTCAAGACTGATTCGCCTCATTTTAGAAAACTCTCCTAAAGAGTTTATCACCCTAGAAACGGAGATTGAGATTTTAGAGAAATATCTAAAGACACAAAAATTAAGATTTGAAAATAGATTTGATTATCAAATCAATGTTCCGGAGGATTTAATCTTTAAAAAAGTTTTGATCCCACCCATGATTACCCAACCTTTTGTTGAGAATTCTATTGAACATGGTCAATTAAATATCATTGAAAACGGGAATATCTCGATTGATTTTTCTGAGAAAGACAATATGCTTTACATAGAAATAATTGACAACGGCGTCGGAAGAGCAGAGTCGGGAAAGAAAAAGAATTCTATGAATGAACACAAGAGCATGGCCCTCGATATCACAAACAGAAGGGTAGAAATCATCAATAAAAAATATAAATCAAAAGCAAATATTTCCATAGGAGACCTTACAAACGAAAAATACTCGGGAACGCGTGTTCAAATATTCTTACCATTACTTAACGAAAATCTTAACTTTGATTCTGAATGAAAAAAGTACTCATAATAGACGATGAAAATAAAACGAAAGAATTTATAAAAAGACTCCTTATTTCTTTTGGACATAACTTCGATATTTATACAGACGGCTCTAATGTAGAGAGCGGAATTAGTGCCATTAATAAAATTAAGCCCGACCTTGTTTTTTTGGATATTCAAATGCCTGATGGAAACGGTTTTGACGTGCTTAAAGGGGTTAAATACAAAGAATTTGAAATTGTATTTATAACGGCATATCAGGAATATGCAATTCAAGCAATTAAATTCAGTGCCTTAGCATACATATTGAAACCGATCGATGTGGAAGAATTAGAGGATGCTGTTGATAAAGCTCTAACAACACTCCAAAAGAAAAAGAACGAAGTTCAGTTCAACGCGTTGGCAAATAATATCGAACGTAGCGAAAAAAAGAAGCTTGTATTAAAGACACAAGAAAGTGTATATGTTCTTGAACTGAAGGAAATAATACGCTGCGAGGCAGATAAAAACTATACCTCATTTTACTTAGAGTCTGGTAAACGAATTTTAGTATCAAAAACACTAAAAGAATATGATTTATTGCTCTCGGGTCATTCCTTTTTTCGGGTGCAACAGTCTCACCTAGTCAATCTAGACCATATAAATCGCTATGATAAAGCTGATGGGGGCGCTGTTATAATGAAAGATGGTAGTTCCGTTCCATTGTCACCTGCAAAGAAAGAGCAGTTTTTCCAAATATTAGAGAACCTCTAGTGCCTGAGCTAAATCATCAATAAGATCTTCAACATCCTCAACCCCAACACTTAAACGAATTAAGCTGTCAACTATTCCGCTAGCTTCTCGATCTTTTTTGGGAATCGAAGCATGGGTCATCGTTGCTGGATGACCAATTAAAGATTCGACACCACCTAATGATTCAGCAAGAGAAAACAGCTTAAGGTGCCTAAAAATGGACTGAGCATCTGATAATTGATTTCCCTTAAGCGTGAATGAAAGCATTCCTCCGTAGTGTCTCATTTGCTGTTTAGCGATTAAATGATTGGAATGAGATGTGAATCCAGGCCAATATACTTTCTCGACTGCAGCATGTGCTTGAAGAAAATGGGCTATTTTAGCACCATTTTCACAATGCCGCTGCATGCGCAAATGAAGCGTTTTAATTCCCCTTAAAACAAGGAAGCAATCCATTGGACCTGGCACAGCTCCGGAAGAATTTTGAATATGATACATTTCCTTAGCGATAAAATCATTTGAAGTAACCAAGGCTCCCATAATTACATCAGAATGACCTCCAAGGTATTTCGTAACTGAGTGCATTACAATATCCGCTCCCATATCTATAGGGTTCTGTAGGTATGGAGTTGCAAAAGTATTATCAACACAAAGCCATGCATTGCAGGATTTTGCCAATGCTACCAGGCCTCGAATATCAATAATATTAATCATTGGATTTGTTGGTGTTTCTGCCCAAATAAGTTTTGTTTTTTCATTGATAAACGCCTTCACGTTATCCGCGTTGTTCATATCTACAAAATGAAACTTAATCCCATACTTCTCGAAAATAGTTTTAAAAAGACGGTACGACCCACCGTAAAGGTCATTCGTTGAAATCACCTCGTCTCCGGGACTAAGCATTTTCATGACACAATCAATCGCTGCTAGACCAGAACCGAAACAAGCTCCATGATTGGCATTTTCAAGCGCGGCTATATTTTTCTGTAGTGCATCTCGAGTCGGGTTTTGGGACCTAGAATATTGATAGCCCTTATGAACGCCTGCATCCTCTTGTACATATGTGGAGGTCTGAAAAATCGGCGTCATAATTGCGCCCGTAGATGCGTCCGGCTTTACTCCTGCATGAATTGCTTTTGTTCCAAATTTCATAATACTTATTTGGACTAAAAGTAATAGAATCCATTAAGGTATCTCTAATTCTCTTGAAGGATCCCAAAATAAACTTTCGAAGTCAACGACCCTATCTTCATGAATCATCACCCCTTCTTGTTCTAGGAGGAATTTCATCTTATCAGGTTTGTCAAAATGATTTTTCCCCGTAAGCATACCATTTCTATTTACTACTCGATGAGCAGGTACATCCTTTTTAGTATGAGAGGCATTCATCGCCCAACCAACCATTCGAGAAGATTGTTTAGATCCCAGATATTTCGCAATCGCTCCATAAGAGGTCACTCTCCCATGAGGAATAAGTCTTACCACATCATAAACATCTGTAAAGAAATCAGGATTTTTCAGAAATTATCAGTTTAATGGCTAAAATTAAAGAAATTATCAAGCATAAAAAAAGCCCTCTTAGAGGGCTTTTACATATTATATTCAGATTTATAATTAATCCTCTGAGGTACCTTTCCAATTTCCTTCTTCATCATACTTTGATAAACAGGCTGCAGTTTCTTCCTCACTACATCCTTTATCAGCACACATAGCTTCACACTCTTCTTTGGTCATTTTTGAACATTCTGACATGTCACACATTTTTACAGATGCCGTGACGTTTTTTTTAGCTTCACCCTCTGTTTCACAACATGCATCTTTTTCTTTTTCGTCAGTACAACATTCTGTCGCAGCTCCACTCTTCACATTTGATTCTTCTCCATGACCGTTACCAAGAATTGGTGCAATCACTAAACCAATAAGACAGGTTAGCTTGATCAGGATATTCATAGACGGCCCTGATGTGTCTTTAAATGGATCACCAACAGTGTCTCCAGTTACAGCCGCTTTATGGGCATCAGAACCTTTATAGGTCATCTCACCATTAATCTCTACTCCTGCCTCGAAAGACTTCTTCGCATTGTCCCATGCTCCACCAGCATTGTTTTGGAAAATTGCCCAAAGTACACCTGAAACGGTAACACCGGCCATATAGCCTCCTAACATCTCAGCAATGATTAAGTTGTTGTCTGGATATACTAACTTACCCAAAAGAACAATCGCAATTGGAAAACCAATCGTAAGGATTCCAGGAAGCATCATTTCTTTGAGGGAAGCTTTTGTAGATATATCTACACATTTTGCGTAGTCAGGCTTACCTTTACCTTCCATAATACCAGGTATTTCTTTAAACTGGCGTCTGACCTCATATACCATTTCCATTGCCGCTTTTCCAACAGAGTTCATGGCAAGTGCCGAAAATACAACAGGGATCATACCTCCTACAAACAACATTGAAAGCACTGGTGCTTTAAAAATATTGATTCCGTCAATTCCAGTGAAAGTTACATAAGCCGCAAACAAGGCTAAAGAAGTAAGTGCCGCTGATGCAATGGCAAAACCTTTACCCGTAGCAGCAGTAGTGTTACCAACTGAATCTAAAATATCCGTTCTCTCTCGAACGATAGGATCTTGTTCGCTCATTTCAGCAATTCCTCCTGCGTTATCTGAAATTGGGCCAAAAGCATCAATTGCAAGCTGCATGGCTGTTGTTGCCATCATCGCGGAGGCAGCCAAAGCAACACCATAAAATCCTGCGAAAGCGTAAGAGGTCCAAATGGCAGCAGCAAATAAAAGTACAGACGAGAACGTAGAAATCATACCCGTAGCTAATCCTGCAATAATATTCGTACCAGCACCCGTGGAAGATTGCTGAACTATTTTTAAGATTGGTTTTTTTCCTAAACCAGTATAATATTCTGTAAAGGATGAAATTGCCGCTCCAACGACCAATCCAACTAACGTAGCATAGAAAACATTCATAGAGGAAATTGTTTGTAATCCCTCTCCATAAAATGTCATTTGCATTTCAGCAGGAAGCATCCATTTCACAAGAACGAAACAAGATATTGCAACCAAAGCAATCGATGTCCAGTTACCAATATTCAACGCAGTTTGCACCTGGGCTTCTTTTGCATCATTAGATGATATTTTAACCAACAATGTTCCAATGATTGAGATAATAATACCAAAACCAGCAATCGCCATTGGCAAAAGAATTGGGCCAATACCTCCAAAGGCGTCATTGATTACTCCACCCATATCTTCGATTACGTAATTTCCGAGAACCATCGCAGCCAAAACTGTTGCAACATAAGAGCCAAAAAGATCAGCACCCATTCCTGCAACATCACCAACATTATCACCGACGTTGTCTGCAATAGTAGCTGGGTTTCTAGGATCATCCTCAGGAATACCTGCCTCTACTTTCCCTACTAAATCAGCTCCTACATCTGCCGCTTTGGTATAGATACCACCACCCACTCTAGCAAATAAGGCGATTGACTCTGCACCTAAAGAAAATCCTGCCAATGTTTCGAGGACAATTGTCATATCCGCTGTATTGGTCCAAACACCGCCCATTACATTATGGAAAAAGAATATGAAAAATGCTGTCAACCCGAGAACAGCTAGACCAGCTACTCCAAGGCCCATTACTGTTCCTCCACCAAATGACACTTTCAATGCATTAGGCAAACTTGTTTTCGCAGCTTGAGTTGTTCTTACATTCGTTTTCGTAGCAATCTTCATCCCCATATTTCCTGCGAGCGCAGAAAAGATCGCACCAATGATAAAAGCAACAATGATTAAATAACCGGTGGTCGGCACCATGTATGCTACACCGGCAAGCACAAGACTCGCACCTATTACGAAGAAGGTTAACAACTTATACTCGGCCTTAAGAAATGCCAAAGCTCCTTCATAAATGTGGTCAGATATCTCTTTCATTTTGCCGTCACCAGCATCTTGTTTCATGACCCATGCCTTTTTCATAAACATGTATAACAAACCTACGATTGCTAAAATAATTGGTAGGTAAATTGCAATTGATTCCATAATTCTAATTAATAGTATTTTAAGGCGCGAAAGTAGGTTATTCTATCAATCTTTGCAAACCTTCGGCATAAAAAAAGGAGTGAACAACACTCCTTTCTATATTAAGTATGATTGCCTTATTTACTGTAAGTAGCCTGACAGGTGCCAGAGCCACCAGTAAATGGGGTTGTATTCTGCCATGTAAATGTGATCGTAAAACTCACACCATCTGAGTTCATTGAACCAAAACCTTCGTAAATAATGTCTCCTAAACCGCCTGGAGCTCCATCAGAAGCCTGAGCAATTGTTATGTTTTCTCCATCAATTTGACATATAGCAGTTCCATATGAACCGGTAATACCACTAAAGAATTCAGTAATCAAAATTTGCGCATCACTTCCGCCTGCAATAACATTGGGAGATCCATTGAGCGCAAGCCCAGTTCCCCCACCACAGTTGTCGCTAACACTCCAATCACCAAGCCAAGTGTCTTGATTGATGACAACATGTACCGTTCTTACCACAGTAGTTGTTCCATTATTATTTGTTGCCGAATAACTAACAGTATAATCTCCTACCTGACTTGCATCAACATCACTTACATCTGAAACCATAACAACTGCACCGTCAAGATTGGCAGCCGTAGCATAAGGGTCTGTCCAAGTGGTGGCAACGCTAATTGTAGTATCAGAAGATCCGTTAATCGTTATAAAAGGCGTATACGCACAACTTCCATCATCAATATTCGCATTTGGATTATAGTTCACTGAAAGCGTATCCATACATCCAGCAATATCATAGTTGCAACTTCCGTCATCTTTCTTAGCTTCAGGATTATAATTGGTAGCAGCGGGATCGGTACATCCCTTTTTTCTACACGAAATAGAAAATGTTAAACACATTAACAAAGCAAAGATTGCATAAAATTTTGTTCTTCTCATAAAATCGTTTTTTTCAAATTTAATTAAATTCTTATTAAAAAAAAACGGCGCCGAGGCGCCGTATCTCCGAACGATTTGCTCTTAATCTTGTGCGACCGCGGCTGAGACCTCGGGCGACGCAAGAGCATCTTTTATTTTTTTCTCAAGTTCCTCAGTGAGTTCTGGGTTGTCTAACAAGAGATTTTTAATCGAATCTCTTCCTTGACCAAGTCTCGTTTCACCATATGAAAACCAAGAACCACTTTTCTTCAAAATATTAAGTTCCACTCCCAAATCTAGGATCTCGCCGATTTTTGAGATTCCTTTTCCATACATTACGTCAAATTCCGCCCTTCTAAATGGGGGCGCAACTTTGTTTTTAACCACTTTAACTTTAACACGATTTCCTTTAACCTCATCACCATCTTTCAATTGAGTTGATCTTCGTATATCTAAACGGATTGAAGAATAAAACTTCAAAGCATTCCCACCTGTCGTTGTTTCCGGATTTCCGAACATTACCCCTATTTTTTCTCTGAGCTGATTGATGAAAATACAACAACATCCAGCCTTATTTATAGAGCTCGTAAGTTTTCTCAAAGCTTTCGACATAAGTCTTGCTTGCAGACCCATCTGAGAATCACCCATTTCTCCTTCAATCTCCGCCTTGGGCGTCAGGGCTGCAACAGAATCCACAACAATTAAATCAATCGCACCAGAACGTATTAAATTATCGGCTATTTCCAATGCCTGCTCACCATTATCGGGCTGAGAAATAAGCAAGTTTGCCACATCGACACCCAAATTTTTAGCATAAAACTGATCAAATGCATGTTCAGCATCTATAAATGCTGCTATACCTCCTTGCTTTTGTACCTCCGCAATTGCATGAATTGCGAGGGTTGTCTTACCCGAAGATTCAGGGCCATAAATCTCAACTACTCGGCCTTTAGGATAGCCCTGAACACCCAAGGCTAAATCTAGCGTTAATGAACCTGTTGGTATAACGTCAATCTTTTCTACGGGTGCATCTCCTAATTTCATCACAGAACCTTTTCCGTATGTTTTATCCAACTTTTCCATGGTAAGTTGAAGTGCTTTCAATTTTTCTTTGTTTAATTCTTTATTTGGCATATCGTTCGTTTTTTAGGCCTGTGACCTGAGTTATTTAATAAATCAAAAGTACGGAAGCATGTTCGTAAACAAATTACGTTCTACTTTAAATCTAATAATTTTAGGATTTCATTTGCATGATCTTTTGTCTTGGGCTTGTGCACTACATGAATGACTTCATTATTCTCATTCATCACAAAAGTAATTCGGTGAATTCCGTCGTATTCTCGCCCCATAAATTTTTTTTGACCCCAAACCCCGAATAGATTAATGACCTCTTTCGATTCATCAGACAATAATGGGAAAGGAAGAGAAAACTTTGAAGCAAATTTATCATGACTCGCAACAGAGTCGGCGCTAACACCAAGAACCTTAATACCGTGAGAAAGAAGCTCATCATAGCCATCTTTAAGGCTACACGCTTGAGCTGTACATCCTGGTGTATTATCCTTGGGGTAAAAATATACTACCCACTTACTCCCCGCAAAATCTTGAGAAGAAATCTTTTTGTTGTTTTGATCAACCCCCTCGAAAGACGGAGCTTGTTCACCAATAGTCAATGTTTTCATTTTGTTTATATTTTAATCTTTATGACTGACGTAATTTTAATCAAATATAATTATAATTATCTATACATCATCCATTGAACAAAAAAAATAAAATAAAGTTTGAAAACTTTACTGGGTTTATTCTTTATGAACCAATGCCCTCAACACACGAAATAATTTTGAATCCGAAAGGTAATTTATGATAATTCAGTTCTTATTCAATTCTACTTAGTAATTTTGCACAAAATAAAACCTCATGGCCTCATTTAAAACTTACAGTTTCAAAGGAAAAAAAGCGATACTTCGTGTTGATTTTAATGTCCCGCTCAATAAGGAAACATTTGAAATCACAGATGATAAAAGAATGCAAGCTGCATTACCAACCATAAATAAGATTCTTTCTGACGGAGGTTCGGTTATTATTATATCTCACCTTGGAAGACCCAAAAGCGGCCCTGAAAAATCTTTTTCACTTAGTCACTTAACAAACCATTTAGAACAAATCACAAAGAGAAAAGTACTATTTGCACAAGACTGTATCGGTGAAGAAGCGAAAACACTTTCACAAAAACTAAATCCAGGAGAAATTCTTTTACTTGAAAATGTTAGATTTTACAAAGAAGAAACTTCTGGGGACCTAGAATTTGCAAAGCAGCTAGCTGATCTCGGCGATTGTTATGTAAATGATGCTTTCGGAACGGCACACCGTGCGCATTCAAGTACCGCGCACATAGCGGCATATTTTACGCGTGACAATAAAATGTCTGGCCTACTAATGAACGCAGAAATTGAAAGTGCAAAAAAAGTTATGGAAGAAACACAAAGGCCTTTTGCAGCGATTGTTGGAGGTGCAAAGGTGTCAGACAAGGTATTGATTGTAGAAAACTTAATGAAAACGGCCGACCACATTATTATTGGAGGAGGAATGGCGTACACATTTAAAAAAGCACTTGGCGGACAAATTGGTGCATCTCTTTGTGAGAATGATCGCATAGATACCTGTAAAGAAATTCTATCAAAAGCTGGCGATATGGGTGTAGAGATTCACCTTCCATTAGACTCTGTTGTTGCGGATAAATTCAGTGCAGATGCTCAAATTGATATCTCAAATAGTGACCAGATATCAGAAAACTGGATGGGTCTAGATATTGGCCCTAAAGCGGCTGATCAGTTTTCAGAAATCATTGAGCATTCCAAGACGATTTTATGGAATGGACCAATGGGTGTATTTGAGCTTAAACCTTTTGAAAAAGGCACGAAATCAATTGCAGCAGCCGTTGCCAAAGCAACCGAAAAAGGAGCATATAGTTTGATTGGAGGCGGAGATAGTGCTGCTGCGGCAAAGAAATTTAATGTTGTAGAAAAAATTAGCCATGTTAGCACTGGTGGCGGAGCCTTACTTGAATATTTTGAGGGGAAAGAACTTCCTGGCGTTGCAGCCATTCATAAATAAAAAAAGGGAACCGAAGCTCCCTCTTTTCATTTGTGCGCATACTCAATCACCTTTGCACTGTAATTTCCTTGGTATATAGCACCTTTCCTTTTGCTTTAAAATGAATTAAATAAACTCCATCCGTTAGGTCGTGCAAATGCAAAGCATCAGCATCTAAAACTGGAATAGAAGGCATGATATGATCATTATTGGTAATAATTTCTATGTGATCAATTTCCTGATCGAACCACTTAACAGTAGCATCACCGTGATTAATAGATGACGTTATTACCTTCACTTTTGAATTATCCTTTGGATCATCATCATTATTAGCAAATGAATTTGTGGAGATAAGAAGAAGGGAAAAAGAAAAAAGAATTGTAAAAATTTTGTTAGCGTTCATATGGCGTTGTTTTTTTTATACCTCAAATATGAAGCATATGACACACGCAATGAAAATGTTTAAGCTTTAAAGAATAAAAATGGAAATCAACACCTAAAGTAGGTTAAGTGTTTTTTTTTTTGCGATACGTATAATTACTTAGCCGCCTGTTTTAATGGACTTTTTTAGTCAGTTCTAGTAATCGATTCGAATAGCCCGCTTCATTGTCGTACCAGGCGGTAATTTTCAAAACTTTACCAAATGATCTAGAAAGACTAGCATCATATGCAGAGCTCAAAGGAGACCCTACAATATCAATGGAAACAATCGGATCCGTAATAACACCGAGAATTCCTTTCAAATCTAATTTTGCACTCTCCATCATTGCATTAGTTACCTTCTCTATCGAAACAGATTCAGCCAAATTGAATGTAATTTCAGACATAGAACCGTTAGAAACAGGAACACGAATAGCTCCCCCATCAATCTTGCCTTCAAGGTCGGGGAATATTTTGGTAATTGCCTTCGCCGCGCCTGTCGTAGTAGGAATAATTGAATGCGCCGCTGCCCTAGCCCTCCTTAAGTCTTTATGAGGAGCATCATGTAATCGTTGGTCAGAGGTGTAGCTATGAATGGTTGAGATATAACACAACTCAATATCCATCAAAGACTTTACAACTTTTACAATAGGCGCAACGTTGTTTGTAGTACATGAGGCATTCGATATTACGGTATCTTCTGCAGAAAGTGTATGGTCATTTACCCCCAAAACAACGGTTCTTACACTTTCATCTTTTGCGGGAGCAGAAAGCACAACTTTCTTAGCCCCACCCTTGAAATGCGCGGAGGCCAACGTTTGTGTTAAAAATAGTCCTGTACATTCTACAACAGTAGTAACATTATTTTTTGCCCATTCTATTTGAGAAGGGTCCCGATGCTGAGAAAAACGCATGCTTTTTCCATTTGAGAAAACCACTGTGTCATCAGTAATTTCAAAACTTATATCAAAACTACCATGCACACTATCATATTTAAATAGGTGCATCAAAGAATGAATATCTGCAAGATCATTAACCAAGCCTATTTCAACTTCTGGATCAAGAATAGCCAATCGAGTAACGTAACGACCTATTCTTCCAAACCCGTTAATTCCAACTTTATTTTTATTCTGCATAGTTGATAAAATTAAGCAACAATTGGACAAATATAATTGTTTTGCAACATTTAAGTGTTAAAATGACACTAAGTATTTATTAGCACCTCACTATATCCTATGCACTAAAGTCCAATCTTAGCACGAAGTTGATCTTGAATAGCATCTTGATGAAGGTATACATTGATCGTTTTAAGCTTAAAATACGCCTCAGACACATACAGATAACCCTCGGGATAATTGGACGTTCCCCAAGAGTTTTTGACCAAGAAAAAATAGCGCCCTTTTCGATCTACATTGAAGCCTACAATGTGCATCCCATGGTCATCAGTTGTTTGTTTTTCATCATAGGCCTTTTGACGCATTTCTTGCGTAACTTCTATCTCGCGAACGGGATTTAAAAAAGCCTCCGAATATTTATCAGCACCACCATCAGAGAAATTTTTATTGTCTTTGCCTTCAATTTTTATCTGAGCGTCTGAAGCAGGAACAATGGCTATTCCGTTTCGAAAGCTAAAACCCTCTTCCGAGACATCAGCGCCCCAAGCAACAGTATAGCCGCTTTTCAATGCATGTAATGTACTCTCAAAGAGCTCATTTATTTTCACATTGTAACTTACATCCCACAACCAGTTATCTGGGATCTGTAGCATACATTTTTCATGCATTTTATGGTTGGTAAAAGAAGTTAAAGACACATAATCATTCATATCGATTCCCAACGAATTATAAAATGTTTGCGGAGTATAGCTGGTGCCTTTATATTTAAAATCTTTAGGAAGCACCCCAATACCATTATCAAGTTCAGCGTTATATGCCGCAAGCCATTCAGATTGAATTCCATTGCCCGATGACTTTGCCTGCTGAACAATCGAATCCAAACGATCAAACATTCCTCCATGATTGTAGGTATCTTTCTTTTTCTTTAGACCGGAATATACTGATCGCGGAACAATCCCAAAATTTCTAATAACGTAAGGAATATCGTGAAAGGCACCGCCCTCCCCAAAATTAGTTCTCCCATCCATTCTTATGTATTTCTTTGCCTTTTCCTCGTATGCCTTTCTGACAATAAACATCTCAGAAAGTATGATTGGCTCATCGCTCTTATTGATGCGCATAATTTCAGACTCCAAAAAAGACAAGGCAGAAAAGCTCCAACAAGTACCGGTTCTACCCTGACTTTCAACAGGTGATGCAGCAAGACGCTGGACCTGCTTAAAGTTATAGTTACTTTCTTTCGCGTTTTTAAAGCTTTGTGCGTTTGTGCCCATAGCAATGCCAAGACACAGGGATAGTGTAAAAATTAATTTCATAAAAGATTATTGTTTTAAGGTCCAGCCATTGTAACCCCTTGATGAGGCACTAGCTTGCAAACGGTCATACTCCTCTTTGGAATAAGTTATGCCCATGGATACTCGATGAAGCTTTCCTCCTTCGAGGATGAGTGGAACAAATCCCTCTGCTTCAATTTTATTTTTAAAGTTAATAGCATTTTGTTTTACTGAGAAACAACCTACAATATATTGTTTGGAATATTGAGCTTGTAAATTTTCAGGAGGGGACACCTCTGCTTCTGCAACTTCCATTTCTTGGGTTTCAATTGAGGCACTTTCCTGATTACTCTCAATAGCAATGACCTCTTCTGTCGAGGTATCTTCTAAAATAGTTTCAACCTCTTTGGCTTCATGCTGGGTTGATCTTTCTTGAGTGACATCTGAAACAGTAGGTTGGTACAGGCCGACTTCTTTTGTGTAAAATGGATCGAAATCATGTATTGATATCAAACCTGATGTGAAAAAATCTGACTTAAAAGGAATCCAAAATGTATACATCATCAAAGGCAATAGGCATGCAGCGGCGGCATATCTCAAAAGCTTTTTCCTTCTTAATGACTTCACATTAGGATTTATTTTTATCCGCTCTGTAGATACCACCGGAGTTTCCTGAGTAGACAGCTCTGGCTCTTCTTTATTCACTTTGACAGCATCAAACTCAAGCTTTGTCAAACCATAGGCATCTGAAAGAAGGTTAAATTCTTTATCTTGAGAAAAGGCGTAAAAACCATTTGTTGAACGTTTTAAAACACCAATTCTTGGAAAGACAAGCTCTTTACCTGAGGATAACTCTTTTTGGAAGTTTAGCACCATTTCTTTGAGCTTTCCCTCTGCTTCAACATAACTTAAACCATTCTGATCAGCATAAGCCGATAGTAAAAGTCCATCATGAGTAGTTAAATGTTTATTGAATAACAAATGCTTTGATGGAGGCACAATGATTCCTTTGTCAAAATCAATTTTACTGGAAACACGCTTAGAAACAAATCCCCCAAAGTCGGGAACGATAACACAATTGTGTTTTACAAGAAGGTCAAACAAGATGGTATCAAAAGAGGACATAAACCAAAGTTAAAAAGAAATTTGAATCATTCTACACTATAGTTTAAGGAGACTCAGAACTTTATCGACATCCTCTGGAGAATCTACATTGGGTGTTTCGATATTGGTTACCACTACCCGTATTTTCTTTCCATAATGCATCCATCGCAACTGCTCAAGTGACTCAGAGCGTTCAATTGCACATGATTCCATATCTTGAGTCTCAAGCAAAATCTCTCTGCGAAAGGCATAAATCCCAATATGCTTATGGAATACAACTGGATTATTAGTTTTAGACTGATTTGGAATAGGACTTCTACTAAAATAAAGCGCATTGCTATTGGCATCCATCGCTACCTTAATCCGATTTTCATTTAAAAAGTCAGACTCGGAAGAACTCGCAATTGCCAATGTGGAAATATCAACAGAATTATCATGAAAAGACTGAATTAATGCTTCTAGCTGTTCAGAACGAATCAATGGTTCATCACCCTGAACATTAATGACGATATCAAAAGAATCTAGCGCTGATGCTAACTCAACGCAACGACCGGTTCCATTCACATGATGTTTACCTGTCATGGCAGCATCGCCCCCAAATGACTGTACCTCATCCACAATTCGTTGATCATCAGTCGCGACAATAACCTTTGAAATTAAATTGGATTTCTGAACTCCTTCATATACACGACGAATCATGGTTTTACCCGCCAAATCAATTAAAGGCTTCCCTGGATATCGGGTAGATTCATATCTGGCAGGAATAACTGCTAATACACGCATTAAAATTTCATTTGAACTTGAACAGAAAAATTACGCGGAGGCTGGATATCTCCAGGACGACTTGTGTATTCTGAGTTAAACAGATTATTGACCATAAAGCCAAACCTGTAAGTATCGTTCAATTTATAACCCAATCTTGCGTCAAACACCAAATTTCCTTTGTTGTAGATCTCTCTATATTCTTTTAAACCTGGTAAAATGTAGATTGACCCACCAATAGGTTCCTCAAAAACCTTATCAATATTTCTCATAAAGCCACCATAACGCATCGATATTCCTGCGCTATACTTTTTATACGTCACCTCGACATCTAATTTTGCCAAATGATTAAACCTATATTTTAAAATATTCCCTGTCGTATCTGAAAAAGTGGCCTGGTATTCCTCATCTGTATTAAGACTAATGGGATTCATGTACGTATACCCTATTAGCGATACGATTTCAAATTCTCCGATTTTTCCCATACTATTAAAAGAAAAATCAATTCCCGTGATTCTTGCCGACTCGGCATTTTGTGCCCTAAATCCAATCCATTTATAGATATAACCTACGTCTTCTGGGTCAGTAGTGTTCAATATGATATCCTCTGGGTTATAAATCCCAAAGGTAAATTCAATCATGTTCTGGTATTCATTGATAAATCCAGAAATATCGAGCATCCCTTTCCAATCACCAATCTTCACGCCTTGCTTGATTCCTATTTCTCCAGCCCAACCAATTTCAGGTCTTAGGTCTGCATTGGGAAAGATATTTAAAGCACCAACACTAGTTTGTATGAAACGTTCTCCTACGGCAGGGTAGCGTATACCTTGTCCAATAGATGCTCGAAGGTGTGTATACTCAGCTAGCTTGTAATGAAAACCAGAACGTGCTACAGGATAAAATGGCAGCACCGTTGAATCTTTTTTTGCTATTAAGAAATCACTATCTCCGCGTTGTCCATCCATTTGGAAATACTCTAGACGCAAACCTGCGGTAAAATCAAAATTACCCATATGGTGCTCAATCTGTGTAAAAATCGCAGAGTTCCATGAGCTATGGTCTCCAAAAAGCGCTGAATTCACAGCGTTGTACAAACTTGAAGCTCCAGAGGTCAAAGTCAAACCATTGGCATATGATTTTTGAAATTGATAATCATTATTATAAACTGTTCCTATGCTATTCTGATCCTCATTTCCAAGAATAATGTTCTTTACATAATATATTCTATTTTTAAATGTATGCCTATTGTTATGCTTATCGATAATCTTTAGATAAGGATCAATGAACAACCTATGACCGAGTGTATAAGTCAAGGTAGAAGCTGCATCACTTGTATCAATGCCACCCTGTGGCGTATAACCCAAGGAATCACTTTCCCAAATTAAAAAATTACCTGTTTTTTGAATCTGATAATTGTACCCGATTCCTGCTTTTACTTTTTTCCATTTTTTTGGACGATAATAAAGGGTTCCACTAACACGTCCTCGATATTCGAACTCCTCGTTTTTGTAACCGTCATCATGGAAAAGCGTAGATGATATGGTATAACCAACATTCTTGAACATTTGACTTCTGTAAAACTCAATCTGTTGTGTCATTGGATTCGTATCCCACCATTTTAAAGATGCTCTTCTCGGGTTATCATAAACACCATACTGGACCTTTAGCTTCGTCACGGGCTTAGTACCTGGCTCGCGCTCCCTGATCGCAATAATTCCATTTAAGGCTCCACTTCCGTAAAGTACAGATGAAGCTCCTTTCATTACCTCAATTTGAGCAGCTTGTTCAATCGGTATTGCATTCCATTGGGTGTCTCCCGCGTATGCTGATAGTAGAGGCATTCCGTTCCACAAAAGCAAAACTCGACTCCCTGCTCCATAAGAGAAGCCACTTCCTCCGCGAATACTAACCTGACCATCAAAGGTAGAGACTCCAGGTGTTTGTTCTATCGCCTGGTCTAGACTTGTAATCCCCTTGTTATCGATTAGCTCAGGTTTAATAATTTCAATTGATACAGGGACCTCTTCAATGGCTTGTTTTCTGCGACCCGCAGAAACAACAACCATTTGCAAATCCGTAACAGGTTCACCTAGTTTTATCTTTACCTTACCCGGCGAATCAACAACGGTTGAATCCGTGGTATATTGAAGCATCTTAGTGACTAAGGTCACAGGAAAAGAGGTGGTCTTCAATGTAAATTCACCGTCAAAATTAGTGATGGCTTTATTACCGTCTGACGCAAAAACCTTAGCGCCAATAATGGCCTCGCCAGAATTTAAATCCGTTACTACACCCGTTAATTGACCGAACGCAAAGAAGGGTAATGCACCCAAACAAAGAATGAATAAAATTTTCCGCATATGATTTCTTTTTAAAATTGAAACTGAAGCTGTAAAACAAAACTTCTTGGAGGCTGTATGTCTCCGGGCCTTGTTACGTACTCTGCGTTTAAAAGGTTGTTGGCAATGAAATTTATTTTCATGGCATCATTAATTTTAAAACCCATTCTCGTATCCACTACAAAGCTACCCTTGTTAAATTTGGCTCTATAATCGGACAAACCAGGTAAAATGTATAGTTCGGAATCTGTCGGGTCCACATCTTCCTCGAAAACAGCGTCAATATTTTGCATATAGCTATTGTACCTGCAACTAAACCCAACAAAGAACTTCTTGTAGGTTGCCTGAATATCGACCTTGGCTAAATGTCTGAAGCGATACTTCAGCAGGTTTACGCTCGTATCTGAAAAAGTTTGTCTGTAAATAGAATCTTGATTTAAACTCACAGGATCCATGTAGGTATATCCGAGCAAAGAGGTTAGTTCAACATCGCCTATTTTACCCATACTATTAAAAGAAAATTCGACACCGGCAATACGCGCTCTTTCTGCATTTTGTGCCTGAAAACCAACCCAATTTAAAATATAGCCTAAATCATCATTAGGATCGGTAGATAAAGCAATCGTATCTGGGTTATAGATACCGAAAGTAAATTCGACCATATTGCTGTACTGATTAAGGAATCCTGCAACATCAAAATAACCCTTCCAATCCCCCATTTTTAGAATCTGCTTATATCCTATTTCTGCTGCCCATCCCTTTTCTGGCTTAAGGTCGGGATTATTGAAAATGATTAAACCTCCTACGGAAGTTGAAACAAATCGTTCAGCAACTGACGGGAAACGGATTCCTTGTCCTAAAGACGCCCTCATGTGAGAACTCGGCGCAAGCTCATAATGCCAACCTGCGCGAAAAACAGGATAAATAGGAATTGCCAAGGAGTCCAGTATTTCATCCTTGTTGAGATAATTAAAATAGATGTTCGAATCGAAATCTAAAGTATCAATCTTGTAACACTCCAAACGCATACCAAGAGACAAATCCATTTTCCTGAATTTACTTTCTAGCTGAGCGTATGCAGCTGCGTTCTCAGATAAGTGATCTCCAAACACTCCACTTACGACCCTATTATTGGTGTTCGAAAAACCTGCCGTCAAGGTATTTCCGGGACTTATGTTTCGCTGGAATTGATAATCGAAATAATACATTTCCGCCAAAGAACTGGCATATATATTTTTTGTATTTCCTGTAGTAACGAGATAGTAACGAGACCTAAAATAATGTTTGTTATTAAACTTATCGTACAACTTAAGATATGGATCTACACTTACCCTGATTGATTTTTGACGGTCAATGGTATTGTCTTGAGGCTCGAGACCCATCGAATCATTTTTCCAAAGGACAAAAACGCCCATATCCTGATACTGTAAATTGTAAGAAAGTCCTGCCTTGAGGTTTTTATTTTTTTCTGGTTTAAAATAAAATGAGCCGTTTAAACGATAACGCTCTTCATTTTCTTCTTTTCTAAAACCAGAATCTATATACGCATTCGCGCCTATTGTAAACCCTGTATTTTTCTTTGATTTACCATAATAAAGATCAGCCAAATGAAAGGTTGGATTTTTATCCCACCATTTCATGGAACTCCGTCTGGGATTATCATAAAACCCTGATTGTATTTTTGCCTTAAAGGTTCCCTTCGGACCAGGTTCTTTTTCACTCAGTGAAATAACCCCATTCAAGGCGCCACTTCCATAAAGCACCGAGGACGCTCCTTTCATAATTTCAATTTGTGAAGCTTGCTCCATCGGAATCGCATTCCATTTCGCATCTCCAACGTCCGGAGACATCATCGGTATACCGTTCCATAAAAGCAGTACTCGGCTTCCCGCACCATAGGCAAATCCTCCGCCACCTCTGATACTCACCTGACCATCCATGGCATAGACCCCTGGACTTTGGTCGACCACCTGTTCTAGGTTCGAATAACCCTTATTGTTAATTAACTCGGGTGTAATGATCTCCATGGAAACCGAAACATCTTCAATGTTTTGATTTCGCCTACCCGCAGAAACAACAACGGCTCTCATTTCTAGCACTTGCTCAAAAAGCTCAAAAGATATTACCTGAGCTTTTTTTACTTGAATAGAGTCTGGCATATATCCAGGAATTGAACATTTTATCCAAGCCGGAAAATCACTGACAGGAAGCGTAAATTGACCCTTTGCGTCACATGCCGTTCTCGGGCCACCGCCCATTACCTCGACTCTTGCACCAACTAATAGTTCGCGCGAATTACCATCTTTTACGAGACCGCTTACTTGCGAATAAGAATTAAAAAAGTTGAAACAAAGAGAAAATAAAAGAAGGAATCGAAAGTTAAATCTCATCTAAAATTTTGTTATCTTAATATAACGAAGCTAATAAAATTTTGGATAAACAAATAGAACTATATAAAATCGCTGCCGCTTACCTTCATGGATTCAAAAAAAGTAAATTGAAAATACTTATGAAGCGAACAGGTGGAATTAATTCAATTTTTGAAGAGAGTTATTCGAACTTACATCTCAATACGGGACTGGCTATCAGTACGCTGCAAAAAATGAAAAGAGAAAACGCGCTAAAAAATGCACGGCTTAATAATGAGTTCAATTCATCTCATCGCATACGTTCGTTATTTTTCAAAGATAATGCATATCCATGCCAACTTAAAGAGTGCAAAGACGGCCCAATACAGCTAAACATGATTGGTGACACCTGCCTTAATAACAAGAGAATTATATCAGTTGTTGGCACTAGAAAATGCTCTTCTAATAGCGAGCAAATCATAGATCAGCTAATATATTCACTCAGGGGCTTGGACATTCTCGTTGTGAGCGGTTTGGCCTCTGGTATTGACACGCTAGTGCATCGATACTGTTTAAAACACGGTGTGCCGACCTGCGCAGTGCTCGGTCACGGGCTAAACATGATTTATCCCACAGGAAACAGGTCCTTGGCAAAGGAAATTATTACATCAGGAGGCGCACTAATTAGTGAATTTCATTTCAATCAAAAACCTAATAAATATACTTTTCCACAAAGAAATAGAATTATTGCAGGTATGGCAGGTGTGACCATTGTAGTCGAATCACCCTTAAAAGGAGGGGCAATGATTACAGCTGAGCTGGCAAACAGCTATTCAAGAGAGGTAATGGCGTTTCCAAATGCCGTTGTAAAAAATGGACTCGGAGGTTGTAACCAGCTCATAAAAACAAATGCTGCTCACATGATCACTTCCCCTGAAGATTTATTTGATTTAATGAATTGGAAAATGAATACTCAAGAGCAAAAAAATTCCCAAAACATAATTCTCTCTCGGGAAGAGGAGGGAATTATAAAAACGATTAAAAAATATAATGAGATTCATATTGATAAGATATTTGAATCGTCCAAGCTACAACCATCCGTGATTCAAGCTTTATTGATGCAATTGGAGCTTAAAAATTACATCTTTAACTCATCAGGTCTTTTATACTCTTCAAGACTTTAAACCTTATTTTTTTATTGCTTTTTTTTTGATAAAAGGTTGGGTTAAAAAACTATTTACATTAATTTTAACCAAAGTTCTTTTTATAAACTTATGAAGAAAGGATGAGGGATTGGCCCTTTGACTCCTTGGCAACCTGTTCAGTATAAATAAGGTGCCAAATCCAGCGGATATATTCCGGTAGATAAGTTAGTGTGGTATTCTCACCCTTCTTCGCTTAATTTTATACATGAAAATTAATATTGAATCCCTTTTGGAAGAAAGAATCTTAGT
>MDTB01112200.1_pt1 | contig 29764 bp, 28 predicted proteins | sample 811161 | NCBI WGS metagenome assembly MDTB01 (sample SAMN05326650, study PRJNA326480) | marine metagenome | isolation source: seawater | place: Mediterranean Sea | collected 2009 | reverse complement strand
TCTTTTATAGACAACCTTATAAATATCTGTATTTAATTAAGAATGAGCCAAATTTTACTTACAGATGTTAGAAAAAAGTTTTTAGAGTATTTTAAAAAGAAAAATCACAATATTATAGAGTCTAGCAATTTAGTTCCTAATAACGATCCTACCTTAATGTTTACCAACTCAGGTATGGTTCAATTTAAAAACGTTTTCACTGGATTAGAAAAAAAACCTTATAAAAAAGCCACAACATCACAAAAATGTGTAAGAGCAGGGGGAAAACACAATGATTTAGAAAATGTTGGTTACACCCCAAGACATCATACATTTTTTGAGATGCTTGGTAATTTTTCTTTTGGTGATTATTTTAAAGAAGAAGCAATACATCATGCTTGGAATTTATTAACAAAAGATTTTAAACTTCCAAAAGATAAGCTTTTAGTCACAGTTTTTCATGAAGATGAAGAGTCATTTAACTTTTGGAAAAGAATAGCTGGTTTAGATGAGAAAAGAATAATTAAAATATCAACTTCAGATAATTTTTGGTCTATGGGTGATACTGGACCATGTGGGCCTTGCTCAGAAATTTTTTATGATCATGGAGAAAAATTAAAAGGCGGGCCTCCCGGTAGTCTCGAGCAAGATGGAGATAGATTTATAGAGATATGGAATCTCGTCTTTATGCAATATGAGCAAATTTCTAAACAAAAAAGAATAAATCTACCTAAACCATCAGTAGATACAGGCATGGGTCTTGAGAGAATGACCGCTGTGCTCCAAGGCACTCATGATAATTATGAAATAGATCATTTTAAAAAAATTATGTCATCATCATCAGATATAACTAAAACTCCTATTAATAAAAAAACAATAGCAAGTCATAGAGTAATTGCTGATCATTTAAGGGCTAGCAGTTTTTTAATTGCTGAGGGAATCTTACCTTCAAATGAAGGTCGTGGGTATGTTTTAAGAAGAATTATGCGAAGAGGTATGAGACATGCTCATTCTCTAGGAAGTCGATCACCTATTTTCTTTAAACTTTTTAATATTTTATTAGATGAAATGAAAAATAGCTACCCTGAACTTACAACAGGTAAAGATCTTATAATTGAAACTTTAAAAAATGAGGAAGAAAAGTTCTCTTCTTTACTTGAAAGAGGAATGAAAATTCTTGATGAAAATTTAAGCAAAGTAAAAAACAATACTCTCCCTGGATCTGTAGCTTTTAAATTATACGATACTTATGGTTTTCCAGTTGATCTTACTGCAGATATTTTAAGAACAAAAAAAATTAAAGTTGATAATTCTTCTTTCGAAAAAGAAATGGAAAAAAGTAAAACATTAGCACGAGCTAATTGGAAAGGATCAGGAGATAAATTTGTAGAAGAAAGATGGTTTAAAATAAGAGAAGAATTAAAACCAACAGAGTTTTTAGGATATGAATTTGATAAAGCTGAGGGAATTGTTTTAAAATTATCAAAAGATAATAAATTTGTTGATACCGCTAGTGTTGGAGACAATATTGAAATTATAATAAACCAAACACCTTTTTACGGTGAGTCAGGCGGCCAAGTTGGGGATCAAGGTAAAATTTATACGTCAGATTGCGAAATAAATGTAAAAGATACTCAAAAAAAAATGGGAGATCTCTTTGTACATACCGGGGAGGTAAAAAAAGGAAAAATTAAAGTAGGACAAAGTGTAAATTTAGAAATAGATATTGAAAAAAGAAATAATTCAAAAGCAAATCACTCTGCTACACACTTGTTGCATGAGTCCCTAAGGAGGACGCTTGGAAAACATGTTACTCAAAAAGGTTCTTTGGTTTCACCCAATAGATTAAGATTTGATTTTAGCCATAACAAGCCCATTGCAGAAAACGAAATGACTAAAATCAATGAGAAGGTGAATAATATAGTTGAAGGAAATAGTGAAGTTCAAACTAGAATTATGACTCCTAAAGAAGCAGTAAAAATGGGTGCTCTAGCTTTGTTTGGAGAGAAATATGGAGAAGAAGTGAGAGTAGTATTTATGGGTAAAGAAAATAATGGTTTTTTTTCAACTGAGCTGTGTGGAGGAACACATGTTAAAAGTACAAAAGAAATTGGAAAATTTAAAGTTATAAGCCAATCATCTATCGCCTCTGGAGTCAGAAGAGTTGAAGCTTTAAGAGAAAAACAGTTGGAGAAATATGAGCAGTCTCAAAAACAAGATAAATCTCTAAAAGAAAAAAATTTAAAAGAAGATATAGAGGTTATAAAAAAAGAGCTTCAAAAACTCAAATTAAAGCTAGATTATAAAAATGAATTAAGTTTATCTGAAAATTTAAAAAATTTAAACAAACAATTAGACAAAGTAAAAATTGAAAATATAAAAAAAGATAAAAACAAAAATATAATTAAAGATAAAAAAATTAATAACATAATCCTAAGAGAACAAATTTTAAAAGATTTTCCATCAAAAGAATTAAGAGGAATTATTGACCAAGGAAAGAAAGAGATTAATTCAGGGATTATAGTAAGCATATCAACTTTCGAAGACAAGGTTGGTGTAGCTGTAGGAGTTTCTAAAGATCTTACCGTAAAATATGATGCAGTAAGATTAGTTAAAGTTGCATCTAGAATTTTAGGCGGTAGGGGAGGTGGAGGGCGAAAAGATTTTGCTCAGGCAGGAGGAGTAAATAAAAATAAAATCAACGATGCTTTTAAAGAAATATCTAAAATAATTAATTAAGCTTTTTTTTTAAGTTGCTGTCTATAGCTTCTAAAAATTGATTTGTAGTTAGATACTTTGTAGATTTATTAATTAGTATAGCTAAATCTTTAGTCATTAAACCATTTTCTACAGTATTAATGCATACTTCTTCTAGACTTCTTGAAAATTTAATTAATTCTTCATTATCATCTAGTTTACCTCTATGAGCTAATCCCCTGGTCCAAGCAAATATAGATGCAATAGGGTTTGTAGATGTTTCTTTTCCCTGTTGATGCATTCGATAATGTCTAGTCACTGTACCATGCGCGGCTTCTGACTCCACTGTTTTTCCATCAGGTGATAACAAGACACTTGTCATTAACCCTAGGGAACCAAATCCTTGTGCAACAGTATCTGATTGAACGTCTCCATCATAATTTTTACAAGCCCAAACATAACCACCATTCCACTTCATTGCACAAGCTACCATATCATCTATCAATCTATGTTCGTATGTTAATTTAGCATTTTGAAATTTTTCTTTAAATTCATTTTCATAAATCTCTTGAAATAAATCTTTAAATCTTCCGTCATAAGCTTTTAATATTGTATTTTTAGTAGACATATAAACCGGATAATTTCTTTGTATACCGTAATTCATACAAGCTCTAGCAAAGTCTTTAATTGACTCATCCAAATTATACATCGACAATGCAACACCTGAACTAGGAAAATTAAAAACTTCAAATTCTTTTTTTTGCTTACCATCAGATGAAGTCCATTTCATTTCAAGCTTACCTTTACCTGGTACAATAAAATCTGTAGCCCTGTATTGATCACCAAATGCATGTCTACCTATAATTATTGGCTGGGTCCAACCAGGAACAAGTTTTGGAACATTTTTGCAAATTATAGGTTCTCTAAAAACTGTTCCTCCAAGTATATTTCTTATTGTACCATTGGGAGATCTCCACATTTTTTTTAATTTGAACTCTTCTACTCTAGCTTCATCAGGTGTAATAGTTGCACACTTAATGCCAACTCCGAATTTTTTTATTGCATTAGCACAATCAACAGTAATTTGATCTGACGTTTTATCTCTACTTTCAATTCCTAAGTCAAAATACTTAATATCTAGTTCTAGATAAGGTTTGATTAGTTTTTTTTTTATAAATGACCATATAATTCTAGTCATTTCATCACCATCTAGCTCAACAATCGGATTTTTAACCTTAATTTTTGCCATAAAAACAATTTGATTATGTGTGATTTTTATACATATTAAGGGAAATTATCAAACTTAATTGACAAATATGATTAATAACATTTTTCCAAAATTACACAAAGAAGGCTATAAATTTTTAGCTATATCAATAATAATAACATTTATTTTTTTATTTATATCTAATTTCTTAACCATTTTAATGCTCGTTGTTACGATATGGGTATATTATTTTTTTAGAGATCCAAATCGAGTTTCTTTAAATGATGATAGCTTTTTAGTAAGCCCTGCTGATGGACTTATTACAGATATTTCTGAAATAAATGGTCCAGAGGAATTAGGATTAGAAAATAAAAAATTTACAAAAATTAGTATTTTTATGAATATATTTAATTGCCATGTTAATCGAACCCCAATAACAGGAATAGTAAAAGAAATTTTTTATAAGCCTGGTAAGTTTCTTAATGCATCTTTAGATAAAGCCAGCAAAGAAAATGAGAGAAATTACTATAAGATTGTTACCACTAAAGGTGAAGAAATTATAATTGTGCAGATAGCCGGTTTAATAGCTAGAAGGATTGTTTGTGAAGTGAGTAAAGATCAAAATCTTAAGCAAGGAGAAAGAATAGGAATGATAAGATTTGGAAGTAGAGTAGATTTATATTTTAATAATAAAAAAGTATTAGCAAAAATTGGTCAAAATACAGTAGCGGGTGAAAGTTTGTTAGCAAAAGAGTGATGCAAGAAAAAAAATTTAAATTAGTTTCATCAAAAAAAACTAGATATATTTTACCAAACATATTAACTATAGCTGGCGTATGTCTTGGTATCAGTTCAATAAAATTTTCATTAGATTTAAATTATAGTCTTGCAGTGATATTTTTAATTCTGGCTGCTATCTTAGACGCTCTTGATGGAAGAATAGCTAGATTAATAAAAGGAACATCTGAATTTGGCAAAGAATTAGACTCACTTACCGATTTTGTAAGTTTTGGTATAGCACCAGCTTTTATAATGTATTTTTGGAATTTAAATAATTATGGAAAAATTGGTTGGGCAGTAACTTTGATTTATTCTGTTTGTTGTGTTTTAAGATTAGCAAGATTTAACCTTACATCTTATAATAAGGAAGAGTCTTGGAAGCAAAATTACTTTGAAGGTGTTCCATCACCTATTGGAGCTATATTAATTTTACTTCCTCTTATTGTTGATCTATCAGAAATTAATTTTTCATTAAATTATAATTTTTTTGTTCCAATATATATTTCTCTGATAGCTTTATTATTGATAAGTAAAATACCAACTTACTCATTTAAAAAAATTAAAGTTAGGCCTAAAGTTACAATATTTCTTTTATTGGGAATAGGCATTTCGCTAGTAAGTTTAATTTTTTTTACTTTTGAAACTTTATTAGTATTCGGAGTTGTTTACATTATTTCAATTCCAGTTTCGTGTTTTACTTATTTAAGAAAAAATAAAGACACCAAAGATTATCAAACTGAGGAAGACCATGAAGATATTCTGTGATGAAAAAAAACAAAATCTCGAAAGATTGGATTATTAAACAACATAGAGATCAATATTTTAAAAATTCAAAAAGTCATGGTTATAGATCTAGATCTGCCTATAAATTAATTGAACTAGACAATAAATTTAAATTTTTTAAAAAAAAAAAAATTATTATTGATCTAGGATGTTATCCTGGCGGGTGGTCCCAAGTAGCAAAGGAAAATACAGATAAATCAAAAATTCTTTCATTGGATTTAAAAAAAATGGATAAACTACAAGGAGTTCAATTTATTTGTAGAGATTTTCAAAAAGATGAAACAAAAAAAGAAGTTTTAAAAATTCTCGGAGAAAAAGCAGATGTTCTAATGTCCGATATGGCCGCTAATACCACAGGAAATAAGTCATTAGACAGTATTAGAACCAATGCTCTCACCCAACAAGTAATTGACTTTTCGAGATTCGTTTTAAAAGACGATGGAGTTGTAATTTGCAAACTATTTACAGGTCAAGATTTTTTAGAGATAAAGGATTTAGCAAAAAAGAAATTCAAAAAAGTCGATTTTTTTAAACCTAAATCTAGTAAAGATTTTTCCAAAGAAACTTATATACATTGCAAAGGAATTAAGACTTTATAAATTAATAAAATTGTATATAAGTGTATATGGAACTAATAAAAGAAGCTTTAACATTTGATGACGTACTTTTATTACCAAGATATTCGACAATAATACCTTCTCAGACAGATCTAAGAACAGATCTTAGCTCATCAATTAGATTAGATGTACCGTTTTTGTCTTCAGCCATGGATACTGTAACAGAATCAAAAATGGCCATTGAAATTGCAAAAAATGGAGGTTTAGGAATTGTCCATAGAAATTTAAGTATAAAAGAACAGTGTTTAGAAATTAAGAAAGTTAAAAAATTGAATTATAAAGTGGGTGCAGCCGTAGGAACATCACCTAGTGAATATATTAGAGCAAAAAAATTAATTAATACCGGAGTTAATTTGATAGTTATAGATACAGCTCATGGTCACAGTAAAAATGTTTTAGACATGACAACCAAAATAAAAAAAATAGCAAAAAAAATTCCTTTGTGTGTTGGAAATATAGCAACAGCTGAAGCTGCTACTGCAATTTATAATTCAGGGGCAGATATTTTAAAAGTAGGAATAGGTCCTGGATCAATTTGCACTACACGAATGGTTGCAGGGATTGGAGTGCCACAAATAACCGCAATAATGAATGTTAAGTCAGTCTTAAAAAATAAAAAAATTAAAATTATATCTGATGGAGGAATAAAATTTTCGGGAGATATTATTAAAGCTATTGCGGCCGGGGCGGATGCAATAATGATGGGGTCGATATTTGCTGGAACAGAAGAAAGCCCAGGAAAAAAATTTAAAATTGGAAAAAAATTTTATAAACTTTATAGAGGTATGGGTTCGATAGGAGCAATGTCCTCAGGGTCTTCCGAGAGATATTTCCAAAAAAAACAAAAGGACAAATCAAAATATGTTCCTGAAGGCGTTGAAAGTAGAGTAGAGTACAAAGGATCAGTAAAAGATATAATTTTTCAATTACAAGGAGGTTTGCGATCTTCAATGGGTTATATAGGTGCAAAAAAAATTAACGAAATAAATAAAAAATCAAAATTTATAAAAATTACTAAAGCAGGTTTTTACGAAAGCATGGTACATAGTGTTGAAATAATAGGAAGTGCAGTAAATTACAAATTATGATTAAAATAAAACTTTTTTTTACTATAATTCTTTTTTTTTTTAAATTCAAATTTATATGCAGAATACAATTTTTACGAAAATGGTAAGAATTTATTTGATAATAAAAAATTTAATTTAGCAAAATTTAAATTTGAACAAGATATCGTTTTTAATCCAAAAAATGAAAAATCATACTTATATTTAGCAAAAATTTACAAAATAGAAAAAAATGATTTACAGGAAGAAAAAAATCTTAAAACTGTAATCTTGCTTAACCCAAATAACGAGTCTGCGGTTTATGATTTAATCTTACTTAAAATTAGAAAATCAAATTATTCTGAGACTAAAAAATTAATTTCAGATTTTAAAAAAATATGTAAAAATCTGTGTTCAGAATCTACAAAGCTTCAATTAAAATTAGATAGTTCCTTAAAAAATTAATGTCTCTAGATAAATTCTCAGTGCAGAAAGATAAAATTTTAATCATTGATTTTGGATCGCAAGTCACAAAATTAATAGCCAGAAGAATTAGAGAATTGAGTGTTTATTGCGAAGTAATTACGATTAAAGAGCTCACTAATATAGAAAAATTTGAAAAAATTAAAGGTATAATATTTTCTGGCGGGCCTTCCTCAGTTACAGATAAGAGTTATCCTAAAATATCGTCAGAAATCTTTAAAAAAAATATCCCAATCCTTGGAATTTGTTATGGATTGCAGCTAATAGCTAAAATGTATGGTGGTAAAATAAAAAAACAAAATATTAAAAGAGAATTTGGAAAAGTTACAATATTTAGTAAATCAAAATCAATTTTAACTAAAGGTTTTTTTAAACGCAATGAGTCAAACGTGTGGATGAGCCATCAAGATGCAGTAGTTAAATTACCTAAACATTTTATCAATATATCATACAGCTTAAATTCTAAATTTACGGCTATTCAACATAAAACTAAAAATATATATGGTATACAATTTCATCCTGAAGTAACTCATACAGAAAGAGGCTCAAGATTAATAAAAAACTTTGTTATCAATATTTGTAAAATAAAAAAAAATTGGGTTGTAGGTTTAGAAAAAAAAAGAATTATCAAAAACTTAAAAAATTCTATTGGAAAAGAAAAAGTAATTTGCGCGCTTTCTGGAGGGGTAGACAGTAGCGTTGTTGCTATGTTGATAAATAAAGCTATAAAAAAAAACCTCATATGCGTCATGGTAGACACAGGACTACTTAGAAAAAATGAATTTAAAGATACTTTTAACCTATTCAAAAAAAAATATAAATTTAATGTTAAATTAATTAATTCAAAAAAAATATTTTATAATCGACTTAAAAATATTATTGATCCTGAAAAAAAAAGAAAGATTATAGGAAATTTATTTATTAAAATTTTTGAAAAAGAAGCATTAAAAATTAAAAATGTAAAATTTCTAGCCCAAGGAACTTTATACCCTGATATAATTGAAAGTAGATCTTCGACAGGAAGTAAAACTTCTAAAATTAAATCTCATCATAACGTTGGGGGTTTACCAAAAAAAATGAAATTTAAATTAATAGAACCTTTAAGGGAATTTTTTAAAGATGAAGTGAGGAATTTAGGAAAATCTTTAGGCTTATCTAATATAATTATAAAAAAACATCCATTTCCAGGACCTGGATTAGCCATAAGAATATTAGGGAAGGTAACAGAAGAAAAAATTAAAATTTTACAAGAAGCAGACGATATATTTATTCAAAGTTTAATTGAAAATAAACTTTACGATAAAATATGGCAAGCTTACGCAGCTTTACTACCAATTAAAACGGTAGGTGTGATGGGAGACAGTCGAACATTTGAATACACATGCCTTCTAAGAGCCGTAACCTCTGAAGATGGAATGACAGCTGCAAAATATAATTTTTCAAACGATTTTCTTACTTATATATCAAATAAAATCATTAATAGAGTTTCAGGAATAAACAGAGTAGTTTATGATATAACTTCTAAACCACCAAGCACTATTGAATTAGAGTAATGAATAAGAAAATTAGAAACATAATTAAAAAAAAAGGCAAAATCAAAATTGTATGCTTAACAGCATATTCTAAGAATATAGGAAAAATTATAGATAAATATTGTGATCTCATCTTAGTAGGTGACTCTATGGCAAATGTTTTGTATGGAATGAAGAATACGCATAAAATTAATTTGCAAACTATTGAAAATCACTCAAAAGCTGTAAGACTAGGTGTTAAAAAATCACTTTTAGTTGTAGATATGCCTAAAGGTAGTTATAAAAATCCTCGTGAAGCAAAAATAAATGCAAAATCTTTAATTAAAAAAACAGGATGTGATGCTGTTAAAATTGAAAACAATTCTGCTAATTTAAATATTGTTAGCTCACTATACAATTCTGGAATTAATGTTATGGGACATATTGGATTTACTCCTCAGTTTAAAAAGAATTTTAAAATAGAAGGTGTAACTTCTAATCAACAGTCAAAATTAATCAATCAAGCTAAAAAAATTGAGTTAGCGGGTGCTTTTTCTATAGTTCTGGAATGCATTTCAAAAAAAACATCTAAAAAAATAACCGAATCTATTAGAATACCTACTATCGGCATAGGATCTTCCGAAGAGTGCGATGGTCAAATATTAGTTACAGATGATATATTAGGATTAAGTGGTTTTTACCCAAAATTTGTAAAAAAATATATAAATAGTGAAAAATTAATAAAAAAAGCTGTAAAGAGATATTCAAATGATGTTAAGTCGAAAAAATTTCCTTCAAAAAAAAATAGTTTTTAAAAATGGAACAAGAAAACAATAATAATAAATTTAGTTTATCAGTGTTTTTTAAAAAAAATAAGATAAAACTGCTTGTTATCATCAGTTTAATAATTTTAATAATATTTGGTATAATAATTTTAGATGAAGTAAATAAAAATAAAGTAGCTAAGTTATCTGAAACATTTAATAAAGCACAAATTTTAATTAAAAATGATAAAAAAGATGAAGCGCTAAATTCTTTAAAAAAGATAATAAATCAAAATGAAACATTTTATTCACCATCAGCTCTAAATTTAATAATCGAAAATAATCTTATTAAAGATGAAGATAAAATTATTTATCTATTTAATCAGATTTTAAAAGATACAAAACTTGATGAAGAAACCAAAAATTTAATTATTATTAAAAAAACTTTTTTTATTGGAGATAAAATAGAAGAAGCCGATCTTCTAAAAACATTTAAACCAATAATTCAATCTAACTCAATTTGGAAGAGTACTGCATCAGACTATATTAAAAAATACTATATTTCTAAAAGAGAGTTTGAAAAAGCGAAAGAGTTTAAATTTGAAAACAAATAGATATGTTTAGGTTTGTACTAGTTTTATTGTTAGTCTCTGGTTGTTCTTTTGATGATAAAACAGGTATTTGGACAGGTGATACAAAAATTTCAAATAAAAAATTAAAAAATGAAAATTTAAAAACAGTATTTAAAAAAAAGGAAAATGTTTCCTCAAATATAAATTTATTAAGCAATAGAAAAATCATATTTGATGAAATTAATAGTAATTATAGCTGGACTCAAAAATATTCAAATAATAACAATTATATTGGTCACATAGATTTTGCAAATAATGGAAATTTTATTAAATTAATTAAACTTTCTAAAAATTTAATAAACAAAAATATCCTTTATGAAAATAAAAAATTATTTTTTTCAGACGAAAAAGGCAATATAGGAGTATATTCAACTGATATAAATACTAAAATTTTTTTATTTAATTTTTATAAAAAAAAACATAAACGAATAAAAAAAAAGATTAATCTTATAATAAAAGATGAGTTAATTTTTGCAGCTGATAATTTAGGTTATATCTATTGTTTAAATTATAAGAGTAAAAAAATGATTTGGGCTAAAAACTTCCTTATCCCTTTCAGATCAAATATTAAAATTATAGACAAGTATATCTTTATTGCGGATGAAAAAAATAAAATTATTGTTTTAAATCTTAATAATGGAAATAAAGTTGATGAATTATACACTAAGCCAGCTAAGACCGTATCAAAATTTGAAAATAATTTTGTTATAGATGATAACAATAATTTACTGCTTTTAAATACTAATGGAAATCTTTACTCTGTCAATTTAGTCAATAATAAAATAATTAATTGGGTGAGAAATTTTAATTCGCAAGATCAATCAATTTTTAACGCTAAACCTTTAATTGTTTTTGATAACAAGATATTAATTACAACTTATGAAAAAATATCTCTTTTTAATCAAAACGGTTCAAGAATATGGGATTTAAATATTAATTCAGATGTAGTTCCAGTCATATCAGGAAATTCTATATTCACTATAAATAAAGATAATTACTTAGTAATAATAGATAAGAATGACGGTAAAATTATTTATTCAAAACAATTAAACGCTATATTAGAGAAAAGTTTAGGGAAAAAGTATAAAAAAATTAAGAAGATTAATAAATTATTTTTATCCAATAAAAAAATTTTATTAATATCAGATAATTCCTTTTTTATAGAATTAGAATTAAATAAGAATATTAAAGTTCTATCTGTTCGAAAAAAACCTTTTGATGTTTATAGTGATATAGTTTTTGTTAATAACCAATTAATTTTAGTATCAAAAAAAAACAAACTTTTTCAAATATTTTAAGAATTTGACTTATTGCTAAGCAAAGAAAGTTGTGTAATTTTTTCATTACCTAATTTATCTAAAGCTTCGATTGGATATTCACCTGTAAAATAGTGATCACTAAATTGAGGGTAAGAATTATTTCTTTTTTCGTTTAATAAAGCTTTGTATAAGCCATTAACACTCAAGAAATCTAAACTATTTGCTCCAAGAAATTCGCATATTTCTTTCTTATTCTTATTGCTTGATAATAATTCTTTTTTTGTAGGCATATCTATTCCATAAAAATCTGGGTATTTAATTTCTGGACAAGCTATTCGTACGTGAACCTCTTTTGCCCCAGCTTTGTAAAGCATTTTTACTATTTTGCTACAAGTTGTTCCTCTTACTAAAGAGTCATCTATTAAAACAACAGATTTATCTTTTAAAATACTTTTGGTTGAACTTAATTTCAGCTTTACTCCAAAGCTTCTTATATTTTGTGTAGGTTCTATAAAAGTTCTCCCAACATAATGATTTCTTATAAGACCTAGTTCAAATCTAATTTTTGAAAATTGAGAGAAGCCAATAGCTGCTGGAACTCCAGAGTCAGGTACAGGAACGATAATATCAGCATCTACTTTTGACTCATTGGCAAGTTGTTCTCCTAATCGTTTTCTATATTCATAAGCACATTCACCATCTAAAATACTATCTGGTCTGGCAAAATATATGTACTCAAACACACATGGCCTGGACTTGATTTTATTAAAAGGTTTAAAACTTTTTATTTTGTTATTTTCTACTACTACAATTTCACCATTTTCTACTTCTCTAATAAACTTTGCATCTACTATATCTAAAGCACATGTTTCAGACGCGAATATATATGAGTCCCCTAGCTTACCTATCACTAAAGGCCTAATTCCAAGTGGGTCACGTATACCAATTAATTTTTTATTTGTTAAAATAACAAGGGCGTATCCTCCTTGAATTTTAAATAAGGTTTCTGTAATTTTATCTAATATTTTCTCTCTTTTTGATTTTGCTATTAATTGTACTATCGTCTCTGTATCACTAGTTGTTCTAAAGATAGATCCATTTTTCACTAGATCATTTCTTAAAGTAATAGCATTAGTTAAGTTTCCGTTGTGGGCAATACTCAAACCGCCATGATAAAGATCAGCAAAAAAAGGCTGTATATTCCTTAGAGATGTTTCACCTGTAGTAGAGTATCTATTATGCCCCAATGCTGAATTTCCAGGCAATTTTTTAATTGTCTCAATGTTCGTAAAATGATCCCCAACTAAACCTTGACGTTTTTCTGAATGAAAACTATTACCATCAAAAGAGACTATTCCACATCCTTCTTGACCTCTATGCTGTAAAGAGTGTAAACCTAATGCGACTAATCTAGCAGCATCTTCATGATTAGAAACGCCAAAAACCCCGCATTCTTCTCTCAACCTATCTAGATTAAATTTTTTCAATTTTTTCCTTTGTGTCAATGAAATCTTCACTTGATGGAAACTCTTCTATTAATATTTCACTTCCTTTATTAATTAATTTAAAAGTAATTGCATCTTCTGCTGATATACCCCAATTATTAAAAGGATAAAACCAATTTAATATAGAAAATATACACACTGAAACAACATATCCTTTAAAAAAACCAAATAACATACCAAAAGTTTTATCTATAGATCCGACTCCTGTCCAAGTAACAGCCTTACCTAATGCTTTTCCTATAACAATAGTTAAAAAGAGGGTAAAAATAAAAATTACCACCCCCAAACCAACATTATTTATAAATTCTGATTCAATATAATCCCCCACAGTTGGTTGAAGTTTTGGAACTAGTATAATTGTAACTATTGTAGAAAAAACCCATTTCATAAAAGAAATTAGACTTAGAGAAAAGCCTTTTAAAAAACACTGTATTATACAGTAAGCAAAAATAATACCTACAAAAATATCGAAAAAATTAACACTACTTGTTATATCTTCAAAAAAATTAAACATCTTTTATATTAGTTTTTTAGCTTCTTTATCAAAAGGTTTGTAAATTAATAATAATTTCGGAAGTAATGTTAAAACTGAAATCATTGCTAATAACATAGCTATACCAGTAAAAACACCGAAATATATTGTAGGAATAAAGTTTGATAATACAAGAATTGAAAAGCCAAAAACTATTGTTATAGAAGTATTTAAAATTGCTATACCTACAGTACTATGACATCTATCTAGAGTTTTGTGATAATCATTAATTTTATTAAATTCTTCTCTAAATCTATAAATATAGTGAATGCTATTATCAACCGCTATTCCAATAGTGATCGCTGCAATTGTAATGGTCATCATATCTAAAGGAATTCCCATTAAACCGATAATACCTAAGATAAAAAAAGCAGCTATAAAATTCGGAACAACGCCGATTATTGACAATACAACGTTTCTAAACAATATAAAAAACATAGCAAAAATTCCTATCATTACTATACCTAAAGTAAGAATTTGAGATTTAAATAAGCTTTGTAATAAATTATTAAATAAAATTAATACACCAGCTAGTTTATATTCTTTTTTATCTAACCCTAAGTCTGTATGGAGTTCTGTTTCAATTTTATTAATTAAATCATTTCTTCTAAGATCTTTTAGAGAGTCTTTTATCCTTACAGAGACTCTTGCCTCATCTTCTTCAACCGAAATATAGGGTAAAATAATCTCTCTTTTAATTTCTTGAGGTATTTTACTATATAAGACAGCTATTTCCAGACTTTGTAATTCTTTTTTATTTAAATCCTCTGCTACTCTTAAAATTGATCCAAATGACAATACTTTACCGATTTCAGGTAATGAGTCCAAATAATCATGTACTTTTAAGATTTTATCCATCTTATCCCTTGTAAACCAATATTTTGCTTTATCTTCATTGCTTTCAGACTCTTCACCCCATTCAGAAAATTCGTCATCATTTTCATCAATCTTTTTTTTTGGAAATTTAATTATTATATTAAGTGGAGTAGTTCCTCCAAGTTCATCGTCTATCTTTTTCATTCCTTTATAAATTTCAGTTTCTTTATCAAAATAATTGATAAAACTATTTTCCACTTCTAGTTTTGAAATACCCACAACGCTAGCAACAATAATTAATAAGGTGGTACCAAATAATAAGAAGTTACTTTTCTTTGCAATGGATCCAAGTACATACGTAATGGAAGATTTTTCAGTGTCTCTAATATTAATCTCACTTTCATTTGATAATAGATTTAACAAACAAGGTAAAAGCAAAAAAGTAACCAATAAAGATATTATTAAACCTAATGTCATCATCCACCCAAAGTCTATAATAGGTTTTATTCCACTAAATATTAAAGATAAAAAAGCACAGATAGTTGTTAAAACTGTATAAAGAATAGGTAGCATCATTTTTTTACTGGTCTCTAAAACAGCTTCTTGTCTGGTCAAATTTTGATATTCTTTTTTAAGTTGGAGAAACCTTACAGTTACATGAATATTCATTGCCATATTAAGTATTAACATTAAAGCGATAAAGTTTGATGATATAACTGTTACTTTTACCCCCATTAAACCTAGCAAACCAATCATGATTATTACTGAAGTTGCACAACCTAATAATGGTATTATTACCCATTTGATATTTCTAAAAATAAACCAAAGTGTGAATACAATAAAAATGAAAACACCAATTCCAAAAATTACAATATCGCTTTTAATATAACTCATCATATCGTCAGCAATCATTGGAATACCACCTAAATGAATTTTAGCATTATCGCTATACTTGCTAATTATATCTCTTACTTCATTTATATTTTGATGGTTCCTTTTGTTATACAAATTTTTATAATCTTCATACTCTTTTAAAAAATCTTTATATTTCTTTTTTTCCAAAGAACTTTGTTTTTTTTTCTTCATTATCGAAAAAATATTTCTCTTTTAATTTAACATATTCACTAAATCGCTCATCTTTTTTTAAATAAATTACTACACCAGAAGTTTTCCCATCTTCACTAATGACATAATTCTTATATATTGGACTATTAAGTATTTCTTGAAAACCTCGGTTTTTATCAAGATTAGGATAAGAGAGCGTTTTATAATTTTTAAGCCTTTCCATTAATGGCTCGTCACTACTTTTTAGTAAAGGCACATCAATAATAGTAATTACACTATCCACCCAACTCAATTTCTCTATTTTTGATTTTAGAAGTTGGATACTTATTATTGTATCTTCGTCAGTAAAACTTGTTACAGGTGAATAAGTTAAAAATAAAAAATCTTTTGATCCATATCTATTATTTACTTCTCTAAGATATTTTAAATCTTTATCACCCTCCAATAACAAAGCATCTGAGGAAGCGTCTAAATTAAAATTTTTTGAGAAGTAAAGAGAAAAAATTATTATTATAAATAGTAAAAATAATGTTAATTTATGAAAATCGTTAACTAATTTACTATAAATTTTTAAAAACATAATCTAAGTTTTTACAGATATAACCTATTATAGAACAAAAAGATAAATTATTAACGTTTTAAATCTTTAAATTTAGTATACATCCCCTCGAATTCGACTTGTATATTTCCAGTTGGACCATGTCTTTGTTTTCCTATTAAAATTTCAGCCAGTCCTGCAATATCATTCATTTTTGATTGCCATTCAGCATGCTCTATAGATCCCAATTTTGGCTGTTTTTTTTCCTCATAATATTCTTCTCTATATACAAATAACACAACATCTGCATCTTGTTCGATTGAACCCGACTCTCTTAAGTCTGATAGTTGAGGCTTCTTATCATCTCTTTGTTCGACAGCTCTTGATAATTGAGATAACGCTAATACAGGAACACTTAATTCTTTTGCGAGGGCTTTAAGACCTTGAGTAATTTCAGATATTTCTTGTACTCTTCCTTCATTTTTTCTTGAATTGGTTCTCATTAACTGAAGGTAATCTACTACAATAAGATTTAAACCAAAAAGTCTTTTAATTCTTCTTGCTCTATTGCTTAAAGTTGAAATTGTGATTGCAGGAGTTTCGTCTATATACAATGGAAGCTCATATATATCTCTAGAAGTTTCGATATATCTATTAAGCTCCTCTTCTGTTGCTTTACCGCGTCTTATATCATTTGATTTAATACGAGATTGTTCAGATAAAATTCTTGTAGAAAGTTGTTCAGATGACATTTCTAAAGAAAAAAATGCAATTGAAGATTTTTGATCTTTTATTTGAATATTTTTTGCAGCATGATAAGCAATATTTGTAGCTAAGGCAGTTTTACCCATTGATGGTCTTCCAGCAATTATTACTAGATCTGACTTATGGAGACCTCCTAATTTTTCGTCAAGATCTGTTAATCCAGTCGGCACTCCCACAATACCTTGATCATTTTTCATTGCTTGCTCAGCCATTGTAATTGATTGATCTAATGCTAAATTAAATTTCATAAAAGACTGTGAAAAAGTTCCTCTTTCAGCTAAATCAAATAAAAGCTTTTCAGCATCTTCAATAATTAATTCTGAAGTTTTATCTTCTTCGACATCCAATGTATTATCTTTAATATGCTGTGAGATTTTTATGAGCTCTCGTTTTACATAATTTTCATGTACAATTTTAGCATAGTCTATCGCTTGCTTTACAGAAGAAGAAAATCTTGTTAATTTTACTAAATACTCTACTCCACCGACATCATCCAAACCTTGATTTTTTTCAAAATAATTTTTCAGAGTAATTGGATTAGCTATCATTCCCTTAGAGTTTAAGTTTTCGATAACTTCATAAATTTTTAAATGAATAGGATCATAAAATTTTTCGGCATTTATTGTATTCGATATCTCATCGATTATATCATTGTTTACTAATACTGAACCAAGTAGATGTTGCTCTGCTTCAATATTTGAAGGTATTTCAAGTTGATTATTTATTTTTGAGGGTAATTCTAATTTTTCCATAAGAAGATCTTAATAAAGAAATTAAGATTTGTAACATTAAGTTACACACTTTTTTTTCAACCTGTGGAAAAAGTTATCGACTTTCTAATTTATCTAATTTTTCAATTATAATAAAAACTTTTGTTTGCACTTCAGAATGAAGGTTTATGTCAACTTCAAATTGACCAATTTTATTTAATTCTTTTTTCATTACAATCTGAGATGGTTCAATTTCAGATTTAAGTTCGTCCAAGATCAATTTTGAAATTTCCTTAGGTTTAATTGTAGCATACAAATCACCGTTTTCTTTGATAGCTTTATAAATTTTTATTTTTCGGTTTTTAATTTTATTCGCTTTTTCAATAAACTTAGTTTTAATTTCTGCGTTTTTTTTATTTAATTCAGATTTATTTTTATTTACTAAGTCTATGTTTTCTTTATTAGCCCTTAATGCTTTATTATTTCTCAGTAAAAAATTTCTAGCGTAACCATTTTTAACTTCAACCTGATCACCAATTTTACCCAACTTAGCAATATTTTCTAATAAAATAATTTGCATGATTTTATAATATACCTAAAATTTTCGCTTTTTTAATTTCTCGAGCTAATTTTTTTTGTTTTCCTAAGGAAACGTTGCTTATCTTTGAGGTTATAATCTTATTCGACTCAGTTATATACTTTTGTAATAAGGTAATATTTTTGTAATCTATAACCGGAGCATTTTTTACTGAAAATGGACATTTTCTTGAAAATCTTGAATCACTTTTTTGAAATAAACTTAATTTACTAAGAGAATTTCTTGAATTTTTAAAATTTTTCTTTCTTTTTTTCATTAATTTTTATTCTTCGAAAAATATTCTGTTTCGAGATCTAGTTTTTTATATTTTACTGTTAGGTGTCTCACTATATTATTATCTAATTTAGTTTTTAATTTAACTTCATCTAAAGTATTTTTTTCACCTTGTAGCTTATAATGAAGAAAGTACCCTTTAGAATAATTTCTAATTTTTCTTTTCAAATTTAAAAGACCCCATTTTTCAATTTTAAGCACTTTTCCTGAATTTTTATTAATTAAATCTTCATACTTTTTTTCAATTAGATCCATGTCCTTTTGAGAAAGGTTTTGTTTAGCTACAATTGTGTGTTCGTAGAAATTCATAATAAAATGTATTTATAATTTGCGCGTTTTATACTATTATAATTTTATCATTTCAACATTAATAATAGACGTGTATATCTAATATAATGATAGCTTTCTTATTTCCAGGGCAAGGATCCCAAAAACCAGGAATGGCGAGTGAATTTGAAGCAAATTTTCAAATAGTAAAAGATATTTTTGCAGAGGCTGATGAAATATTGAAAATTAATTTATCAAAGTTTATATTAAACGGCCCTGAAGATGAACTAAAAAGAACAGAGATTACTCAACCAGCAATTCTAACTACTAGCTTCGCTATTTTTAGCGTTCTAAAAAAAGAATTTAATTATGATCTAAGTAAAATTAAATATTTTGCCGGACATTCTCTTGGAGAATATAGTGCATTAGTTTCATCGAATTCACTAAAATTCGAAGATGGTTTAAAATTAGTTCATTTAAGAGGAAAGTTCATGCAAGAGGCTGTTCCTTTAGGCAAAGGGTCAATGTTAGCAGTTATGGGACTTAGCATAGATGAATTAAATCATTTTTTAAATAAAATGGATAAAAAAGAGGGTGTTTGTGAAATAGCAAATGATAATTCTAATAGTCAAATTATATTGAGTGGAGATGAAAAGGCTATAAAAAAAATGAGTGAAATTTTAAAACAAAACCAAAAAAAATCTATTCCATTGCCAGTGAGTGCTCCTTTTCATTGCTCACTTATGAAACCAGCAGCTGAAAAATTATGGAATACCCTTAAAAATGTAAAATTTAGTAAACCAACAATTAATTTAGTAAATAATGTAAATGCAACTTCAACTAATAATGATGAAGAAATTAAAAATTTATTATTTAAACAAATATTTTCTCAAGTTAGATGGAGAGAAAGTATTGAATTTATGTTAAATAATGGAATAAATCAATTTATTGAAATTGGACCTGGAAAAGTTTTAAGTGGACTGGTAAAAAGAATTAGTGATAAACCTATTACTGAAAGTATAAATAAAATTGATGATATAAAAAAAATACAATGATAAATTTAAAAAATAAAAAAGTATTAATAACTGGAGCAACTGGAGGAATAGGCGGTGCTTTAGTGAAAAAGTTTTTATCGCTTAATGCTGACGTTCTAGGGACAGGAACTAATTCAGTAAAACTAGAAAAGTTAAAAACAGAGTATAATAAAATTAAAGTGAAAAAATTTGATATTTCATCTCACTCTGAAATAGAAAAATTTATTGATGAAGTTTCAAACGAATTAGGTGGATTAGATATTCTTATAAATAACGCAGGTATAAATAGAGATAATTTATCATTAAGAATGAAAGATGAAGATTGGAAAAAAGTTATTGATGTTAATTTAAGCTCAACATTTTTATTATCAAAATATGCAATAAAAAAAATGCTTAAAAGTAATTCAGGTAGAGTTGTAAATATAACTTCAATTGTTGGACATACAGGAAATATAGGTCAGTCTAATTATGCCGCTTCAAAAGCAGGGACAATAGGAATGTCAAAAAGTCTTTCCATAGAATATGCAAAGAAAAATATTACGGTGAATTGTGTTTCACCAGGTTTCATAGTTTCTGATATGACTAACAGTATTCCTGAGAAAATCAGGTCTATACTCCTCTCTAAAATTCCTATGGGCAAAATGGGTTCAGGGGATGATGTATCTAATTGTGTAGCTTTTTTAAGTTCTGATGAAGCCTCTTATATTACCGGGGAAACAATTCATGTGAACGGTGGAATGTATATGGCTTGACAATTAGTATTAATAATCTTAGTAAGATCATAATAACAAAAATAAGGAAAATTCATGTCAAAAGAAATTGGTTCAAAAGTAAAAAAAATAGTTGCAGATCATTTAGGCGTTGACGAAGAAAAAGTTGTTGATGAAGCAAGTTTCATTGATGATTTAGGCGCTGATAGCCTGGATACAGTTGAATTAGTAATGGCTTTCGAAGAAGAATTTGGATCTGAAATATCAGATAGCGAAGCAGAAAAAATATTAACTGTAGGCGATGCTATTAAATTTATTGAGAGTAAATCTTCACAATAAATAGGTAAGAGGAAAAAAATTGGGAGTAAACATAGTATTATCATCACCATCTGGTGCTGGAAAAACAACGATTACAAAAAAACTAAGTCAAAAGTATTCAAACATAAGAGTATCAATATCTCATACTACTAGAAAACCAAGACCCAATGAAATAGACGGCTTAGATTATTTTTTTATAAGCAAAGGCAAATTTGAAGATCTAATAAAAAAAAAAAAATTTTTATGAGCATGCAAAAATATTTGATAATTATTATGGAACTTCAAAAAAACTTGTAGAAGATTTTCATAAAAAAAAATTTGATGTTGTTTTTGATATTGATTGGCAAGGCACAAAACAACTTTCGAAGTATAAGGAACTTAATCTAATAAAAATCTTTATTTTACCTCCTGACAAATTAGAATTAAAAAAAAGGTTAATAAAAAGAAATCAAGATAATAGTGAGGTAGTTGATAAAAGATTAAAACAATATGAGAATGATATTAAACATTGGAACGATTATGATTATATTGTGATTAATAATGATTTAGAAAGTTGTTTTAATCAAATTGTAAAAATTATTGAAAACCATAAGAAAAAAAAATTATCTCTTACTTAAGCTATCTTGGTAAAATTTAGCTATTTTAAAGTATGTTTTTTCGTCGATTTTTTCAGGTCTTAGTTTTAAATCTATATTTAATTCTTTTATTAATGGTTCAAAATTAACTTTAATTTTCTTAAAAGCTTTATTTATCATCTTACGTTTACCAGAGAAAAAAGTATTGGTTATATATTCTAAAGAATTTAACGATTTAAGGTTAAAATCTTTTATTTGTATAGGCTCAAATTCTATTATCATTGAGTCAACTTTCGGTTTTGGAAAAAAACAATTTCTAGAAACATGAAAGTAATTAAGTACTTTCAATCTAGATTTAGCGATTATAGAGAGTCTTGAATAATTTTTATCATTTACTTTTGCTATAATCTTTTCTCCAACTTCTTTTTGAAACATGAATATAATCTTTTTATAATTAGGTAACCACATATGAAATTTAAGAAATTTAATTAATATTTGTGAAGAAATATTATAGGGTAAATTTCCAAAAACTATAGAATCCTTTTTAATCAAATTCTCAAGATTAATTTTGAGGATGTCTTTATTCAATAAGTTTATATTTTTCTTTTTGTTTAAATTATTGGCGAGAATTTCTAATAATTTTTTATCTTTTTCAATTGCTGTAAAAGTTTTTGGATTTTCTTTAAGAATTTCTAAACTTAAATTTCCTGAACCTGGCCCAACTTCAAATACATTTTTCTGATAAATTAAATTTAATGATAATATTTTTTTAATTATGTTTTTATCTACAAGAAAGTTTTGCCCAAGAGATTTCTTGAATTTAATCATTTTTTCTTTATTTTAAGAATAGTTTTAATGCATTCATTCAAACTTTTAGGGTCCGAAATATTTAAACCTTTTTTTTCATAGCCTGTTCCATGATCTGGAGATAGCCTTACATAAGGAAGTCCTAAAGTTATATTAACAGCATCAAATTTAAACAATGTTTTAAAAGGAGAGAGGACTTGATCATGATACATACCTACAATAACATCGAAATTCTTAAAATTTTCTTTTAAAAATACCGTGTCAGAAGATAAGGGGCCACTTAACTTAATCTTTTTTTTTAAAATTTTAATAGATGGAATAATAATTTTTGCTTCCTCTGAGTTTTTTCTGAATTCATAGTTGTGTGGATTTAATCCCAATACACCAATTCTAGGTTTTTTATTAAAATATTTAGTGTAGTAGTTATTTAAAATATTAATCTTATCAATAATAATATTTTTTTTGATACTCTTTGAAACATCTTTTATTTTAATGTGTGTAGTAATGGGAGACACAGATAATTGTTTGTTATAAATCATCATTACTTCAAGGTTTTTTGTTCGATTTTTTCTGCCTAAAAACTCAGTTATACCAATATCTTTATTTTTAAAAATATTTTTTTTATTTACAGAACAATTTATGAAACCTTTTATTATACCTTTTAAAGCAAGATCATGGGCTATATCAAAGCATTTTAGTATGTATTTTGAACTTTGTTTTATGGGCACATTAAAAGGATGATTAAATTTTAAAGGGACATCTAAGATATTCAAAGTATTTTTGGAGTTATTTAAATCGTTTATATTTTTTATATTGTATAATTTTACTTTAGATTTAATTTGTCTTAATTGTTTATCTAACAGGTTAAAGTTTCCAATGATTATACATTTTTTTTTCGATGCAATAGATTTAGCTAAAATTTCTGAATTAATACTATTAGGTTCACCAAGGATGATTGCAAATTTATTCATTTATAACTATAAAAGTATTTTTTTCTAAATTAACGTAGTGTGAATTAGAGAAAATATTTAATTTCTCTTCTTTCTCCTTATTTATAATATTTTGCTCTATTCTTGCTAAATCAAGATTATTTTCGTTTAATATTCTTTTATCATTAAGCTTTATTATAACTAAATTGTTTCTATTTTTAATTGGACTTGATATTTGACCTATTTTTAATTTATTAATTTCTTGAAGATAATCGTTAGAAATTGATTTAGATGCTATCCATCCTATTAACCCTTTGTTTGTGGAAGAAACAGAATTACTATATATAGCGGCAGTATTTTCAAAACCATTTTCATTAATGTTTTTAAAAATCAAAGAAATTTTTTTTTCATTATAATTTTCTAATACGATTTCAGACAAATTAAATTCAACAATTTCTTTATTTTTTTTTACTTCTTGATTAAGTTCCGATTTGATTAATTCTTCATCAACATCTAGTTGTTTTTTATAAAGAGTATATATTAGAGAGTTCCATTTTAGATTTATAATAGTTTTATTGACAAAATAATCATAATTAGCCCCATATTTTTTAAAATGATCTTTTAAATCAAGATTTTCAATTCCGATATTATTTGCAATGGATTTCAAATAGCTGTCTAAATCTTTTTTGTTAAAGTCATCAACTTTATATCTTTCTAATTCAATTTTTTTTATACTAATTTTTTTTAAACTTTGAAAAGCCATACTTTGAAGACTTTTCAAATTTTCTGGTTTTGATTTTTCATTCGAAAGAGCTAAAATAGTATTAATTTCATTTATGATGTCATAGTTGGTTATAATTTCATTTCCAATTTTTGCTAATATTTTGTCTTGCATTTCAGCACCTAAACTTGTGGAAATTATTATATTAATCGCAATAAATATTATTATTTTCTTTATCTTGATCATTTGGGGGTAGGTGTTTTTATTTGCCCAAGAGGTGAGAATGTAATTTTAAACATTAAAGTATCTTCGGGTTCAAGATCTTTATCTCTATAAAACTCTCTTCTAAAAGCTAGACCAGCTCTTAAACAGTCATTAATATATTCATATTCTAAGTCATAAAATTCGGATGAGTTGGATAGCAAGTTCCTTTTAGTGCTAAAAGATAATGCTGTATTTTCTTTATTATATGTAGCCTTCGTACTCATATATTTTTGATTTCCTATATTTTGCCTCTCCTCTAGATAAGAAACATTAAAGCTAGTTTTTGGATAAATAAGATCTAGATCGAACTGGTTTTGATTTAAATCTTTTAAATTTTGATCTAAGGAAAATTTATTTGATACTTTTAAATTGTTATTAATTCTTAAATTTGTTTCACTAACGATATCTGAAAATCTTTGATTTAATGAGGTCTTTGCGGGCATATTTTTGTTATCACTTTCACTAATTACTTGACCAATACCAAAACTGAATTTTTCACCAATAATATTATCTTTTTCATTTAAATCTTTGATTTTAAAATCAAAGCCTAAACTCAAATTAGAGCCTGTGTCTACTTTATTAATAGTATTAACCTTATTTAGTTTAAATAAATTTGAATATGATAAAGTCTGTGACTCTTTAGAAATATCTCGCATATGTTGGGGAGATAATTTGAGTAAAATTTTAGGCTTAAATAAGTTCAATTGTTTTTTTTCCTCATTTATCCTAAATAAACCAAGTTCTGACTTTAATCCTAATGCCCCGTAAAACTCAGAAATATTTTTGTTACTTTTGTAAATTTTTTCATTTTTTGAATTATAATTAACATTTTTAAATAAACCTAAAAATTCATTTTCAAAACCTAGTTTATTTATCCAGCTATTGGAAACCCAATTAAAGTCATTAGTAACAACGTCCATTTGTTTATCTACATCATAGTTTCTTACCATTAATTCTGATTTAAGATCTAAAATACCTAGCTTTTCATCTATAAAAATATTTTTTTCTAATAAAACTTCTGGGTAAATGTATTCGTATTTAGCATTACCTGTTTTACTTAAATCTTCATTAGCAGATACTTTTGTATTAAAAAATAGGTCATTTTTTTGATAATTATAATTTATAGTATTATTCAAAGTATCATCTAGGTAATCAACTAATTCAGTTTTTAATTTATTCACTTTAGCATAAGTATTGTTTGATGTATGTTGCAGTTTTATCTCTAGATTACTTGAATGATTTTCTTCTTCATGAAAGGTTGTAAAAAGTTTTGCAAACAAATGAGATCTCGCGCCTGCTGTTTTAGTATTTGTCTTTTTTTTGTATCCTTTTGTATATCCAGTGTCAAAAATTAAAAAAGAGTTTTTGAAATCTTGTCTGTATTCTGCGAGATATAAAGGTTCGTTGCTAGAATGTAATCTTGGAGTAAAAGTAATATCTTTATCATTTGTAATATTCCAAAAATAAGGAATATCAACTCCAAATCCTATATTAGTACTATTAGTAAAACTAGGCACGAGAAAACCAGATTTTCTTTTTACCGAAGGATCCGGATGAGAAAGTCTTGGAAGGTATAGTATCGGAAAGTCATAAACTTTTAAGATTGCATTTTCGTAGTACACAGTTTTTTTTGCGTTATTATGCTTAATTTTTTTAGCCTGTATCTCCCAAGGAGGACATTTGTCTCCATCTCTAAAACCACAATATGTAATTACACCTTTTTGAATAGATATATCGTCAGAATCAATAGATACACTGTTAGCAAATACCCTTGGATTATTTTTTGGATTATCTTTAAAATCATTATCATTAAAAAATAGTTTTGCGTCAGAACCAATTATTTTTTTCTTTTTTTCATCTATATAAACTTCAGTGAATTTAAAATTATTACTATTTTTATCTGTTAATACCACGTTTCCTCTTGAAAATATTATATTTTTGATAGAATTATAATTTAACATTTCAACAGAAATATTATTACCATCTACGTCTACTATAGTAGCCGGATAATCAGTTTTTATAATTTTGTTTTTATTATCAAACAAAAAATTTTGACCTTCTATTTTGTAATTTTCTGAAGTTGTTATTATTGTATTTCCAAAACTTTCAAGTAAATCTTTAGTTTTAGAATATACAGCATTATTTGATTGAAGAATATTACCAAACTCATCTTTAGCCACTACATCCCCAGAAAATTTTATTTGAGATTTTTTCTTTTCAATACCAACCTCTGAAGATTGAATTTCCAATGTTTCCGAATACAAATTACCTTTAAAAAAAAAGGAAAAAGCTATAACTGTTAATATAAAAAGGTTATTTCTCATTTATTTGCAGTAATCCTATACTATTTATTAAAGCAATTATAATAATCGGTATCCAAACAGACATTTCAGGAGACAATCTGTCAGATTTGCTTAAAGCTACTGATAAATCTTTCATATAATAAATTATCGCACAAGAAAGAACGGCGATTAAAAGTAGATTGATATTGTTAGGCGATCTATTATTTAGTGTAAATATAGCCGCTAAGACAATCATAAGTATTAAAAAAAAGGGAAGAGCAAAAAATGAGTTTATCCTCTCTGATATAATTGACTTATCATATCCTCTTAAAGCTAATTTTTCTTTATTAATCAATATATCCAGGAATGATATTGTATCTAAGTTTTTATAAAGAGAGTTTAACTTTTCTAAATTATAAAAAGATCTAAAATCTAGGTTTTCATACGTTTCAAGCTGAATATTACCTTGGCTATTAAAGTTAAAAACTTTAGGATTTTCCATCTTCCATATGTTATTTGATACGTCTGCTTTGTTAGATTCTATTCTTTTTTTTATATAATTTTCCGAAATTACATTAATAGAAACATCTACTAAATAATTTTGATCTAGTCTTTTTGCGTTAATTACAATTAAATCATTATTAGAATATTCTCTAATCCATACACCATTTCTATTAATTGTTACGAGATGGTCAGTATCTTTAGAATAATTTGATTTTGTTTTTTCATAATATTTAACCATATTTGATGTAATAGGATTGATAACTAATAAAATAAATACTCCCCAAACAAAAGCCAAAGCACTTATTATTGATATAATTTTAAAATTTGAATATCCAAATATTTTTAAAGTCAATAAGTCATTGCTTTGTCTAAGAGAAATAAAAAACCATATTGCCGATAAAAAAATTACAAAAGGCATTAAGTCTATGAAAATTAGGTTTGGTATATAAGATAAAGTTAAAATAATGGGTAAAAACAAACTCGAGTCAATGTTTTTAAAAAATTCAATTTCCTCAAATAAATTCAAAATAACACCTAGACATAATATTATAAGGATACCGTTAAATAAAGATTTGCTATAACCAAAAATTAAATAATAATTAATTCTATTGATCATTTTAACTCTCTTTTTAATTTATTTAATAAGATAATATAAAGTATCGGCAACAATATAAAAGGTATTGAAAGGTAAGTAATAAAATGAATATTAGAAAAACCTGAAAATCTTACAAGTAAGTCTGATAGAACTAAAAGAAAAAAACTTAATCCAAAAAATATATACCTATCATACATCTTAATTTTTTTATTTTTTTTGTAAATTAACAAAAATGAAATTAACACTGATATTACTGGAATATAAAAAGGCATACCCAATCTTCTTGAAAAGGTTTCAATGATGACTGCAATATTATTTTTTGGACAATTTTTAATGTAAATGTCATCTAATAAATCTCCTGAATAATATTTCTTTAAACATCCTAAAATTTTAGTTGTAGGCGTTTCCTGAATTTTTAATTCTTTAATTACTCTATTATCTAAATTTTGAAAATTTAATAAAGTCCTATTAAATTGTATTATTCTAATTTTATTATTTTGATCGTAAGATTGTATTATTCCGTTTTCTAGTATAATTTTATTTTCTTTAACAAAACCTCTTCTAGCTAAGATAGTTTGATCTTTCGACTCATTCGCTTCAGGTAATATATTGTTTAAATTATTACCATCATCTTTTATAAAAATATATTCTATTTTTTCATCATTCTTTGAACCAATATATAAAGTTAATCCTTTAAAAGTATCTGAAAACACATTCGGTTTTAAAAAATTTGATGCAGTATCAACGCCGGAATCTTTAATAAGATTCCTTGAGATATTTAATGCAGTAGGGGTTATCAATGTTGAAAAAAATATATAAAATAATAACACTATTACTGACAAACGAAGAAATAAATTTGTAATTTTTAATTTTGCTACTCCAGAAGTCCACAATACAATTAATTCATTTTGACGCTCTAATTTTATTATAGTAAATAATAATGCGAGTAGAAAACTTAGAGGTATGAATTTTGTCACTACATTAGTTAGATTTAAAAAAGAATAGATAAAGTAAGTTGAAGTAGAGTAGCCACTATCTACTATTAAATCTAAGAAATTAACTGATCTTACTGTCCATGCTATTATTGATAAAGAAAACAATATTAGTATGAATGTTTTGAATAATTCTGAGGCTATATAGTTATAAATTTTGTTTTTTACCATTAGATTTTGTTGTATATAATTAATGCAACTTTAACTAAAACTCAACCTATGATAGTACACTATAATTAATTTTCCATTGAAAAATGATATATTTGAACATATATACCATTCAACCTTATTTATTATAAAATTATGTCAATTAAAATTAACTATTTAAAAAAAACAAGCACGAATACTTCTGCAAATCTAGTCCTTTTCTCTAATGAAAAATTCAACATTAATAGTTTAAAAAAATATCTTTCTAATTCTGAGTTTTCTTACATAAATGATTTGTTGAAAACTAGTGATTTAAAAAAAAATATATTTGTTTTTGAACTTACTTCAAAAAAAAAGATTGTTTTAATATCTATTAAAAATAATATTAAAAGTTCAGATGTTGAAAATTTAGGAGCAGAATTTTATGGGCGTATAAATTACGGAAAGAATAGTGAGTATTTTATTAATTCTGATAGTGTAGTAAGCAAACAAGAAAACTTTCTAGGACATTTTCTTCATGGACTAAAATTAAAATCATATGAATTTAAGAAATATAAAACAAAAAAGGATTCAAGAATTATTTCTATAAATATCATTGGAAGCAAGAATAAAACAACAGCACAAAATCAATTAAAATTCAAAGCCTTAGAAGAAGGAACTTTTTATGCAAGAGATTTAGTTTCAGAACCTGGTAATGTTCTTCATCCAGATGAATATGCTAAAAGATTAAACTCTCTTAAAAAAGATGGTTTAAAAATAAATATCTATGATGAAAAAAAATTAAAAAAACTTGGAATGAATGCTTTGCTTGGAGTGGGAATGGGAAGCATCAGAGGATCCTATCTTGTAACGATGGAATGGAATGGAGCAAAAGATAATTCTAAGCCTTTGGCTTTTGTAGGAAAAGGAGTTACTTTTGATACTGGAGGATATTCGTTAAAACCTGCCAGGTTTATGGAAGACATGACTTATGATATGGCTGGCTCTGCTGCAGTAGTTGGTTTAATGAAAAATTTGGCATTAAGAAAAGCAAAAATAAATGCGGTTGGAGTCGTAGGACTG
>MDTB01128528.1_pt1 | contig 29765 bp, 27 predicted proteins | sample 811161 | NCBI WGS metagenome assembly MDTB01 (sample SAMN05326650, study PRJNA326480) | marine metagenome | isolation source: seawater | place: Mediterranean Sea | collected 2009 | reverse complement strand
ACTCCATATTTTTATAGAGATTTATTTCAAACAACTTTTTCGGTAGCATTTTTTGCTTCAAATATTCTACTTTACATAAAAAGTGGATACTTTTCTGCTATTAGTGAACTGAAACCACTTCTTCACACTTGGAGTCTGGCCGTAGAAGAACAGTTTTATATTATATTTCCTATTTTTTTGCTGCTGCTATGGAGGTTTGGTGAAAAGGTAGTTTTTTGGTCTATTATTTTTATTTCAATTTTCAGTTTGTTATTGAGCGAGTGGACATGGCGTAACGATGTGGATGCTAATTTTTATCTATTACCAACACGTATATGGGAGTTGCTTGTAGGTTCTACAGCAGCTCTTATTTTAAAAAAAAATCAACTTAAAGGCAACGATATTATTTCATTTTTAGGTTTATTGGCTATCTTTTATGCAATATTTTTATTTGGTGAAGAAACACCATTTCCAAGTATTTATACTCTCTTTCCAGTTTTAGGTACTTTGTTGTTGATCTTGTTTGCAAGTGAAGAAACAATTATAGCAAAAATTTTAAATAACAAAATTTTAGTTGGAGTTGGACTTATTAGCTATTCCTTATATCTATGGCATCAACCAGTATTCTCATTTATGCGTCACGTTAAATTAGCCCAACCAAACAATTACGATTTTATTTATTGTTTTTTAATAATTTTCATCTTAGCTTATGTTTCTTGGAGATTTATAGAACAACCATTTAGAAGTAAAACAAAAGTTAACAGATTAGTTATATGGATTTTTTCAATCTTTATTTTTATTTCACTTAGTTCGATTGGATATTTTGGACATAAAAATTTAGGTTTTCCAGAAAGATTAAGTTTAGAGACTCAAGCAATTTCGCAGGGATCTTTTGATAAAAACCCTAGACAAAAAGAATGTCATTTTAAAGAAGAATATGAGAATTTAGACAAATCATGTATTTTAGGTGCCAATGTTGAACCAACTTTCGCTTTAGTTGGAGACTCACATGGAGATATGTTTGCTCATGAATTACATAAAAAATTAGCATCTTTAAATTTAGCTTCTTATAATTTTTCTTTTAATCAATGTGTTCCAATACACTTTAAAAATAATACAATTGAGCACTATTCAAACACATGTTATCAAAAAATTCTTAATTTTTTAGAATTTAATAATAAATTAAAAAATGTAATAATATCTTTCAGATGGTCAACATTGATCACTGGAAAAGGGTATGGCGTTGAAAATTTAAAATTAAAAGAAGATCATTTAGATGTAAATCAAGATGTTATGCAGAAGCGGGCAGAAATAGTTTCTTCAAAAGTTGAGGAAATATCTAATTTAGATAAAAAAATAATACTTATTTACCCAATTCCTGAGGCTGGAGAAGATGTTCCAAATTTCATAACTAAGCAAAGAATGCTTTATGATAAAGAATTTTTATATGAAATACCTTTTAAAGACTTTATGAATAGAAATAGATATTCAATTTATTATTTTGATAAAGCTGAGTTAAATGAAAATGTTAAGAGAATTTATCCAAGTAAAATATTTTGTGATGAAATAGATAATGGATTTTGTAAAACAGTTATAGATGGAAGGTCGCTATATTCTGATGATGATCATTTAAGTAATTTTGGAGCATCATTTATTATTAATTCTATTTTTGAAAATTAAACCAATAAATCTATATAATGTGATTGAAGCAAATATGATCACAAATGGCTCCATACTGAAACTAAATCTTGGAGTCGAAAAGAACAGAATATGCAAAAGAGATATAAGTATTATTGGTATTGATATAAGGTAAATTATTTTCTTTCTTTCTGTTCCTATTGTTTGATCTTTCATGCAAATTACATAACCAACAATTGCAATTAAAAACAAAGGAAATCTCAGTCCAATAATAAGTTTGGAGAATAAACTCCTAGTAGCACCATCAACTTGAGGCCATGGACCCCATAATTCCCAAAAAGAATTTATTCTTAGGCGTATAAAATCTATTGGTTCTGATAACATAAATTGTAAATAATATTGTTTGGCATTTAAACTTCCAGAAATTTGATATCCCACTGAATATTGTGTGCTTATATCATTTACAGATAGAGATAAATTAGCATCTAAGTTTGAACTGTAGGATAGAAATCCGAAAATAATGAAAATTAATTCTATTATTATTACTAATATGAACCCTAATGTTAATAGAAATGATTGAGATTTAGTAAATGATACATCACCTAATTTTTTTAATTGATTTACCCAAGCAAAAATTATGAAAAAAATACCCACAGGTAAAATTGTTGATCTTATTATTGATGCGAACGCGATTGTCGCTCCTCCAAAAAAGTTAGAGTATAAACTTTTTTTAGTTAATAAATAAATACCTAAAATCATAAAAAAGGTTGAAGGTACCTCTGATAATAATTGGCGTGAATAATTCAATTGATTAGGCCAAAACATTATTATAATTGTGGATATAATCGCAATCTTTTTATTTAATTTCTGAGATAAGAAAAAAACTATCAAAACTATAAATGAACTTAGTAGTACATTTAAATGACGAAGAAATTCAATAGCCAAAGACTCTGAAAACAATGCAAAAAAGAATGATATAATTATCGGATATCCGTTTGGAAAAAAACTTAATGGATTAAATTGTATAATCCCTTTAGCCATTTCTATGTAATTGTATGTATCTGTGCTTATAAATGGTAAGCCTGAATGAAAGGCAAATATGTATCTCACAAAATAAGCAGAAATTAATATTATCAACCCCAGCCAAAAATTTTTCATATTTTCAATTTTTGAAAAATAATTTCTGGAATATTACGAACTATTAACATTATAAAACGCCATATTGATTTTACGTATATGATATTTCTCTTTTTCTTTACTGCTTGCCAGATAGCTTCTGCAACTTCCCAAGGTTGAGCTGTTAGAATTCTTGGTAATTTAAAATTATGTGTCATTTTCGTATCTACAAACCCCGGTAGCACTGTTATGATGCGTATATCTTTTCTTTTAATTTGGTTACGAAGCCCAGATAAAAAAGTTGTAAAACCTGCTTTTGAGGAACCATATAAATAGTTTGATGCTCGTCCACGCTCACCAGCTACTGAACTTATACCTATTATAGTGCCTGAGCCTCTTTCCTCAAATTTTTTTATAATCAAGTTTAGTATATTTGCCGGGCCTTCAAAATTACTTCGAATTATCTTTATTGCTGACCACATATCTTGGTTACTGTATGGTTGTTTTCCCATATAACCAACAGCACTAACAACTATATTAGGCAATAAAGGTAGTTTTTTAATGAAATTTTTATGTAAATCTAATTTTAGAGCATCAAACTCATGGTGCGATACCTCAACATTGTACCTATGTTTTAAATCTGAACAGTCTATTGTTAGTTTTTCAGATTCTCGAGATGCAAGAAGAATTTTATAACCTTCTTTTGCAAATCGGTGAGCAACTGCCAACCCTATATCGCTTTTAGCACCTAATATTAAAATAGATCTTTCGCTCAGAATCCAAGCCTCTCAGATTGTTCAGATTTAAATTTAAAACTATTATTAGATTTTCTGAATTTAAAATATTTATCAAATCGAGTATCTGATTTTTTTAAAGTTTGTTTTTTCATTCTGCTATCTTTTGCAAGGTAAAATCGGCCATTATATTTTAAAGTTATCTCATCTAACTGTTCCATAATTTCAAGATTTTTTTTTGTAATTGGAAAATCTAATGTCAATGTATAACCTTCCATAGGAAAAGAAATAAAACTCGTTTGTTTGCCGAACCTTTTAAGAACTGCAAGGAATGAGCTAGAATCAGACTTATTAATTAAACTAATCAATTCTCTAATTCCTTTAGCTGAATTTTTCAAAGGAATTACACATTGAAATTGTGCAAAACCTTTTTTACCATATATTTTATTCCAATTTTTAATACTATCAAGAGGATAAAAATAAGTATTCATATCTACAAGTTTGTAGTCACTTTTTCTAGCATTCAAGAAATAATAAATTGAGTTAAAACATTTTACAGTAAAAGAATTTAAAAAAAATGACGGTAAATTAAAAGGTATTTTAATCTCTCTCTTTCTTTTGATTTTAAGAGGAGAATTTTTTAAATTATCTGGTAGATCAGAAATACTTGCATGCTCGCCTAGCATAACGATTGATCTTCCTAAATTATTACCCTTTGACAAACAATCAATCCATGCAACAGAATAAGTCGTTTCTAATGTTTTTTCAAAAATTTCAATTGCATGATCAATATTTTTTGCAGGTATTGTTTTTTGTTTTATCCATGAAGATTTCAAAGGTTGTAAATAAAAAGCTATACTCAGAATAATTCCTGTTAATCCCATTCCTCCTATGGTCCAGTTAAAAAGTTCAATATTTGTTTCTCTTGAACATTTTTTAATTTCTCTATCTGGAGTTAATATTTCTATCCATTTTACATAGTTTCCAAAACTTCCATCCTTATGATGATTTTTTCCGTGAACATCACATGCTACCATACCACCAACTGTTACAAATTTTGAACCAGGAGTAACTTTTGGAAACCATCCTTTGGATAGAAAAGTTTCGATTACATCTGAAAGTAAAACACCTGACTCCACTACCAGAAGACCGTTTTCTTTATTAAATTTTAAAATTCTGTTGAAGCGTCTCATATCAATAGTATTTTTTCTATTTATTGAGCTATCTCCATAAGATCGACCATTTCCTCTAGCAATGGCTTCATCCTCAGAAATTAGCATAATAAGTTCCTCAATTGAAACTGGTACATTGACTTTTGTTTCAATCGATGGATATTTTCCCCAACCACTCAATTTCATAATTTAAAATTTAACATAATTAGTAAAATTATTACTATTAAAGATATTCTACTAACATTATCCTTTAATGCATAGGTGATTGGATCATCATCAATATCTCCTCGATAAGCAACAAATATTATTCTTATTAACCAATAAAGAAGAATGCAACAAGCTATCCAAACTGTCCAAGCATTGTAGTAAATAGTTAAAATTTGTGGTGAATTTATATAAAGACCAACAATTAAAATTGAAATAAATCCTGCACTTACTGCAATCATACTTATGATAGATAAGTCATCTTTATTGTAACCTCGACCAGCTATCTTAAATTTTTTTCTTTTTTTTATGTCTACTAGTTCAGCTAGACGTTTTACTGCAGCTAAAGATAAAAATAAAAAAATTGAAAAAGCAAGAAGCCAAAATGAAATTTGGATTTCAGCTGCAAACCCACCCGCAATAATTCTGAGAGTGTAGAGACTTCCAAGAATACAGATATCTATGATTATTTTTTTCTTAAAAAATATAGAATATGAAAAAGCAAGAAAACTATAAATCAAAATTGTTGCAAAAAAAGATATATTTATAGAGGATGCAATAATTATACCAAATATAAACATTATAGATGAAATAATAATTCCATTCTTTATAGTTATATCACCAGCAGCAAATGGTCTTAATTTTTTTTTTGGGTGGGCTTTATCAGCTTCAATGTCAAACAAATCATTAGCAATGTACATACTTGAAGCAATTAAACAAAACGAAATAAAAGCAATGAGACTTTCAATCAAATTTTGATTTGTAAATTGATAAGGCGCAAGTAATGGCACAAAAACTAAAATATTTTTTATCCATTGATGAGCGCGAATAGCTTTTAGGTAGCTAGAATTGTTTTTAAAACTTATTAAGCCCATTTTTTATTAATGTTTTTTAGCATTGTATTATCTTGTTATTTTAATCCTTTAAAGTTAATTGTTTTTTTTGAAATAAATAATAAAAAAATAACTTATTAATAGTGCAATTTATCATGATTAAAAATTTAATAAATAAAGTCTTAAGTATTTTTGATGCAAAAATTTCTAGATATAGTTCCTCAATACCATTAGATCTCTCAAAAAAAAATTTCCATCCAAGAACTATAAGTAGTTTAGTTGATCAAAGAAAAGTAATTGTAAGATTAGATTTTGAAAATGGTCGTACAAATAGATTTTTCACTCTTAAACCTGATAGTTTCGATCCATATTTATTTACTATATGTCAATGCTTAAAAAAGAATCTTCAGAGTGAAGATTTATACTCAGCAATTCTCGAGATGATTAAAATTTATAAAAAAAAGATAATTTTAAAAAATATTTCAAATCTTTTTGGCCTTAATACTGAAGAAAATCAAAAACTAAATAACTATCCTGTTTGGTCGGCTGTATTACCTTGGGAAAATATTAGTATTGATCAAAAAGTTATTAATTTCCCCAAATCTGTAAAAGTAGATCGGGCTAAGAATGGTTTTATAATAAATTCAGATGATCCAAATGTAATAATGAGGGAAGATGAAAACAATTCACTTCCGTCACACATTAATCAATACATGTCTTTAATTAATTCAATAAAAAAAAATGGATATGTGCCAGGTTTAGAAAATAATTTCATTGAGACAGAATTATTAGTCAAAGGAAATGATTTTTGCTGGAAGCCATCTGGAGAAGGCAATCATAGAGCAACAGTTGTTGCTTCATTAGGTTATAAAAAAATAAAAACAGTTGTCACAAAAGTGATCAGATTTGAAGATTTAGAGTATTGGCCGAATGTTATTAATGGTTTATTCAAAAAAAACGAAGCAGAACAAATCTTTAATAGATTCTTTGATGCGAAACCCCCAGAATTTAATAATGATTGGATTTTATATTGCAAGGAGTCAATTCATAGTGAGACATGAAACAAATGCAAATTCTATAAAAAATACTATTTGGATTAATCCATTTAAACTAAAATTATTTTCTCCACCTCCTAATTGGTGGTGGTATTCAAGACTGGAAAAAAGAATAAAGATCAAAATAATCAAAAAATTTTTAGAGAAAATTGCTTTAGGAAAACTTTATTATGGTGGAAATTGGGATTTATCAGCAAAACAATTCAAAGATACTGACTGGAAAAAAAATGTCAGATCGTTAAAACTAAATTATGAGGATTATAAAAAATCATCATGGTATCAATTTATAAATTCCCAAATAAAAAAAAAAGGCTTCTATTATTATAAAAAAAATAAAATTAAAAATATTGATGAGTTGAATGAATTTTTTGAAAAATACTTAAAAAAAATTGATTAAATCTATTGAAACTGATGGTTTTGTTCTTGAGAATTATAATGATAAAGATGTACCTAAAGTCCTGATTAGCAGAGAAGGAGATCTTATTAAAACAGGCAATGGTTGTCATAGGCTAGCTATAATTCAAGAATTTTCAATAAAATGCAAATATCCTATACAAATTGTAGGAATACATAAAAAATTTAATATAAATGGAGTTAAATCTAATCTACTACAGTTAAAAGATATTTATAGATTTATAAGTGATGAATATAGTATGAATTTTTCTAATAAATAGTTTTTGAAAAAACATATAATTAAAAAAAATTAATGTTATCAACCCCAATACTTCTGTTAGCTTTTAACCGACCATTGCTAACAAAAAAAGTTTTTTCAAAAATACGTGAAGTAAAACCGAAGAAATTATATATAGCTATAGATGGTCCAAGAAACAATCATAAATCTGATATTGAAAATATAAAAAAAGTAAAAGACGTTTGTAATAATGTAGATTGGGACTGCAAAGTATTTTACTTAAATAGAGATTTTAATTTAGGATGTAAAATTTCTGTAAGTGGTGCAATAGACTGGTTCTTTGAGCAAGAAACAAAAGGGATAATTTTAGAGGATGATTGTTTGCCAAACATTGATTTTTTCTTTTATTGTGAGGAGTTATTGGAGGTTTATGAAAATAATGATAAAATTCAAATGATTACTGGTGATAATTTTCAAGATGGAATAGTTCGTGGGAATGGCTCATATTATTTTTCAAAATTAACACATGTTTGGGGATGGGCAACGTGGAGAAGAGCTTGGGATAATTATGATGTTAAAATGTCTTTTTGGCCAAAATTTAAATACTCAAACGAATTTAATAAAATATTTGAGATTGAGATAGCTACTAATTATTTTAGATCAATATTTGATTCTGTTTATAATGGAAAAATTGATACATGGGATTATCAATGGAATGCGTGCGTTTGGTATAATAATGGATTGAGTATAACACCAAACAAAAACTTAGTTACAAATATAGGTTTTGGTCCTGACGCTACACATACAACTGACATTAATGAAAAAAAAAAAGGCTCTCGATCAAGTCATAGTATTTTACCTTTGGAACATCTTGATAGTATTATTAGAGACACAAAAGCTGATGAGTATGTTTTTTTTAATTCATTCAGGGGTTCTGAAATGACTATTTGGAAAAAAATAAAAAAGAAAATTAAATCAATTATTAAAGCATGAATCAAAATATTAAATTTGAAAAATCTGCATTAGTAGTAGCACACCCAGATGATGAAATATTGTGGTTTAGTAGTGTAATAGATTTTGTGGATAAAATAATTATTATTTATAATGGCACAAGTAATAAAGAAGTTTTATTAGGTAGAAATAAAATTTTTAACTCAAAGATATTACCATATCAAGGAAAAGTAAAATGTTTAAAAATAGAAGAAGCAAATGTATTTAACAAATCAAATTGGAATTTTCCGAAACTTACATCATATGGAGTTAAACTAAACTCAAAAAAATACATTCAAAATTTTGATAAAATAAAAGAAAAACTTTCTGAGGAGTTATTAGACTATCAAAATATAATTACACACAATCCATGGGGTGAGTATGGTCATGAGGAACATATACAGGTATTTAATGCAATATCAAAAGTTTCAGAAAAAATTAATTTTGCAGTTTGGGTATCGAGTTACTTTAGTGAACAATCGCTTAAAACAATGAGTTTGTTTAAAAATTTAATAAGCAAAGAAACATATAGATTTGAAATAAATAAAGATATTTGTGAAAAAGTGAAATCTATATATATATCTAACAAAGCTTGGACTTGGTCAGAGAATTATGAATGGCCTAAACACGAGAGTTTTTTTAAATTAAATTTAAATTTTAGTAAACTAAATGTTGTGCAAAATAAAATACCTGAAATTTGGTCTGATATGAATTTTATTTTAATACATTATGTACATCTTACAAAATTCAGTATCATTAGATCTAAAATAATCCAATTACTAAAAACTATACTTCCAGAAAGCATTTTTAGTTTATTAATTAAAATCAAAAAAAAAAAATGAAATCTCTAAATAAAATATTTAACTTACTAAAATTAAAAATATTTAGATTTGTTAATAGAATTTTTGGTACCACATTTACATTTTCTGCAGATGGAGAGGATATAATAATTAGAAAGTTTTTATCAGGAGTAAAAAAAGGTTTTTATGTTGATTTAGGTGCCCACAACCATAAAATTGGATCAAATACATATTATTTTTATTTATTAGGATGGTCAGGAGTTTGTGTTGACCCTTTACCAGGTGTAAAAAAAAAATTTACAAGAAAAAGGCCCAAAGATACTTTTTTAGAAAAAGCTGTAGTTCCAGATAATAACTTAGATAAGACTGTTGATTATCATTTTTTCAATAATTTTAAAGATAATAGCACGACTTCTATAAAAAGAATTAATGATTTAAAGAGAAATTTTGGAAGAATACCATCTTCGGTAATCAAAATTGATACTATAACCATCTCAGAGCTAGTAGAAAATTATATTGGTACAAATCAGGTAAGTTTATTAAATATAGATATTGAAGGTGGTGAATTTGAAATCTTATCTGATTTATTAAGAAAAAAAGTATATCCTTGGATAATTTGTGTAGAAGAGATCGGAATGTATGCAGAAAGTATTGTTAAAAATAGTTCAATATTTAAAATTTTAAATGAAAATTCTTATTTATTTGTTGGTAGAACATTTTTAACAAGTATTTATGTTAATATAAACTCGTTGGATAAACTTAATTCACCATACATTAATGATCTTATTATAAAAAAATAAATCTATTTTATGAAAATAGGATTATTCAATTATTCTGATAATTTAGGGGGTGCTGCGCGAGCATCCTATAGAATACATAAATCGCTTATCAATCAAGGTATAAAATCAAACTTATATGTATCAAAAAAATCTATCCCTGATATTTCTATTCAAGAAAGTCCAAATAAATTTGATAGGTATTTTTCGAATTTAAGACCACAATTAGTATCTAAGTTTATAAAATTAATGAATCCTAAAATTAATTCTTACAGTTCTATATCTATTCTGCCTTCAAATTGGCCTAAATTTATAAACTCTTCTGATATTGATGTTGTACATTTAAATTGGATTAACGCAGAAATGATGTCTATCGAGGATATTGCAAAAATATCCAAGCCAATAGTATGGACTTTACATGATATGTGGCCATTTCTAGGATCTAAGCATTTATCCAAAAAAACTGATCTGATTGAATTAACAAAAATTAAAAAAATCTCTTTTTTTAAAAATTTATTTAATATCGATAATTGGACTTATAATAGAAAAAAAAAAGTTGGACCAAACCTATTCAAATCGTTACTCCAAGCAAATGGTTAGAGAACTGTGTTATTGAAAGTGAATTAATGAAAGATTGGCCTGTTACAACTATTCCCCATCCTATTGATACAGATTTTTGGAAACCATATTCAGATAAAAATTTTAGATCAAGATTTAATATTAATAACAACAAAAAAATATTAATTTACGGTGCAGATGGTGGTATTGAATCTAAAAACAAAGGTTTTGATCTTTTATTAAAATCACTAGAAAAAATGGAGGATTATATTAATGATTTTGTTCTATGCGTCTTTGGGGAAGACAAACCGATAAAATTAAAAACAAATTTTCCAATAATTAATCTTGGAAGAATTACAAATGATAAAAAATTAAGACAAATTTATTGTGCTTCTGATTTGTGTATTGTACCATCAAGGCAAGAATCGTTCTGTCAAGTTGCACTGGAAGCTCAAAGTTGTGGAACTCCCGTTTTAGCCTTTTCTATTGGAGGACTAATAGATATCGTAGATCATAAAAATACTGGTTACTTAGTAAACCCTTTTGATACTGAATTATTTTCTCATTACATTAAAAGTTTTATAAAAAATAAAAATGTTGATCATTTAAGAATTAATGCCAGAAAAAGAGTTGAAAAGTTATACTCTATGTCCACAGTTGCTAAAAAATATATAAATCTCTATAAAAAAATATCTTAAAAATGAAAAATAATGATATTAAATATTTTCCAAAAGATTATCTGAATAAACATATTTTTAAAGATAACGAATTAAATAAAAAATCTAAATCTGAAAAACCTTTAATATCAGTTGTAATGCCGAGCTTTAATCAGGCTAAATATATTGAAAAAAGTATTCTATCTGTCCTTAATCAAGATTATCCAAATAAAGAACTAATTATAATTGATGGATGCTCCAATGACGGTACTATTAAAATTTTAAAAAAGTATGATCCATATATAGAATATTGGGTCAGTGAAAAAGATATGGGACAGAGTGATGCCTTAAACAAAGGTTTTAGTGTTTGCAAAGGTGATATTTATTGTTGGTTAAATTCTGATGATTTATTATTACCTAATGCTTTTAACACTGCATTTTCAGAATTATCGAAAAAAAATAAAAAAATATGTTATGGAGATTGGGTTTATATTGATGAAAACGACCAAGTAATTGATAAATTTTATGCATTTGATGTTAATTCAAATCATCTTAAATATGAAGGATTTCATTTAAGTGCAGATTCAATATTTTGGCATAAAAATGTTCATGAAACATTCTCAGGTTTTGATGTAAAATTAAACAAAACTATGGATTTTCAAATGCTTTTAGAATTTGCTTTAAATCAACCAAAATCTGCCTTTATAAGATCTGAAAAAGTTCTAGGAGCCTTCAGAAGATACCATGGTCAAAAGACAGCTGGTTACAAATTTGAGGAGCACCAAGAGCATCTGTATTTAGCTCAAAAATATAATTATAAAGATAAATATTCTTTTTTGGGAAAATTAAAAAGATTAAAGTATCGTTTTAGAAGAGCTTTATGGTATTTTAAGCGTGGGGGAATAAACGAACTTATTAAAAGAATAATAAATTGGAAAATTATATAAAAAAATCGTATTTAGTTAATTTTATTGTTCTTACTGCAGTAATATTTAGATGCGTTAATGAAGCATTGGTAGATAGTTCATATTTTTTGCTAATTCTGTTGTGTTTTTTGGGTCCTCGCTCAATAATATTATCAATTTTTTTGTTGTGGTTATTTTATTCTTTGAATTCTCCATTATTTCCCGATCAAGGCTACATGTATGGTTTTGTTAGATTTATAATAATTTTTTTAGCTTTAATTTTAAGTTTCGATTTATTACCGAAAAATATAATCAAAAGAAATTTTAAAGTGTATTTTTGGTTATTGATTTTTGTATTGTTTGTTTTTTTACAAAGTTTTTTTAATAGTCCATTTATTGAAGTTTCAATATTAAAAATACTTACTTGGTGCTCACTTTTCGTTTTACTTATGAATTGTTGGTCTAAGATAGATAAAGAAGAATTTTATATGTTAACTAAAGACCTTTTTTTCTTTTTTTTATTAATTACAATTTCAAGTTTATTTTTAGTTAATAGCCATTATGGATATGTTCAAAACTATGCCTTATTTCAGGGAATATTGCACCACCCACAATTATTTGCGATAGTTATGTCTCTTTTTTCTTTAATGATAATAACAGGATTTCCTTATAAGCTCCATTTAAATATAGTAAATTTTTTAATTACAATAGTAGCTTTATATTTATTATTTTTATCAAATGGTAGAACTGGAATTTTATCTCTTTTCTTAGCATTAATTATTTATTTTCTAATAAACCCAACTTTTGACCATTTTAGAAAAAAATACACAAATACTTCAAAGTTTATTTATTTTTTTTTATTATCTGCTCTCCCTTTTTTGATAGTACTAATTTTCCAGTTGAACAATATTCTTAACATACAATTTATCCAAGATGTAATCACAAAATCTGGTCATACTGATGAAAAATTATTAATAGATGCATACCTAGAGTCAAGAGGGCAAATATTTTTTAGTTCATTTGATAATATAATGAATAATTTTTGGAGTGGTATTGGATTTGGAATAGGATCCAACTTAGAAACTTTCATTGTTCTTCGGGATCCATTTTTTGGAATACCGTATTTTGGCGCAGTAGAAAAAGGTTTGATATTTGTTGCAATACTTGAAGAAATAGGAATTTTTGGTTTAATAGTTTTTATGGTGTTTATATTAAGTTGTTTTTTTAATTTATGTGAATCAGGCTTTAAATCTTTACCTTTATTCAGTCTAATAATAATTTTGAATTTCGGAGAGAGTACTTTTTTCTCAACAGGAGGAGTGGGTAGCTTACTATTAATTTTCTTTACATTAAGTATTTCAAAAAAAATTATTAAACCTATCTAATGCTTAACAAAATAAATTATAAAATTTCAGATTTTACAAATTTCATTGATCATTACTCAAATCAACATGTTGAAAAAATTTATTATATGTCTGATCTGGTTAATAAACAGATTACTTATGAGAAGCTAATAATTATAATAAAAAATTTCAACATTCTAATAAAAAAATACAAAATTAAACAACAGGATAAAATAATGGTTATCTGTGATAATGGAGAAGATTTAGTGTTGGTTTATCTATCGATTTTATATCACAAATTAATTTTTGTACCTGTCAACCCTAATGTAGTCAAATCTGAATTTATATATTTAAAAAATAAAACTAAACCAAAATTATTTATAACCAACAAATTTAATTCAAAAAAGTTAGGTATTAAAAAAAACATATTTTTAATTGAAAACTACAAAAAAATAAAAAATCTAAATATCCAAGATAATCACAATAATAAAAAAATTAATACTAAAGTGCCAAATAAAAAAAAGGATTATATTGCTCAAATATTATTTACATCAGGGTCGACTGGAAATCCAAAAGGTGTAGTGTTAACTCATAAGTCTATGTTGAATAATCTTTTTGGAATTTTCAATTCTATAAAATTAGATAACAAATATTTAAACTTTTTATCTGTTACTCCATTATATCACAATAATGGACAGTTTATTCCTACATTACTGCCTTTTTTGGTTGGAGGCAAAACATTTTCAATTAGTCCAGAAACTAGTCTCGTAAATTTCTGGCCAACTTGCAAAAGATTTAAAGTTAATTATTCTTCTGTAATGGCTACTCATATTAATTATTTTAATACACTTAAAAACGATAAAAATCATAATCTAAAAATTCTATTCTGCGGAGGTGCAAAACTTGATTACAAAAGTCAAATCAAATTTGAAAAAAAATTTAAAATCAAAATACTTTGTAATTATGGATTGACTGAAACATCATCTATAGCTTCTACAGAAAGTAATATTGTCAATTCATATAAATATGGCTCTGTCGGCAAACCATTAGTTAATAATAAAATCAAAATAATTAAAAAAAATAAAGGAAAGTATGGTGAAATATTGATCAAAGGAAAAAATATTTTTAAAGAATATTTAGATGATAAAAAAAGAACTGCAAATGTTAAAAAAAAAGATTGGTTTCTAACAGGAGATCTTGGATATTTTGACAAGAGAGGTTTCCTTTATATTAAAGATAGAATTGATAATATGATAATAGTTTCAGGAGAAAATATTTATCCAAGTGAAATTGAAAATATAATTTACGAATTTAAAAAAATTAAATTGGGTATAGTAACGTCAATTCCTGATAAAATTACTCAAAATAGATTAGTTTTAGTATATGAATCTCAACATAAAATAAATAAAGATGATATAGTCAATTTTTTGTCTAAAAAGTTAACGAAATATAAAATACCAAAAGAAATACTTTCATGTGATGAAGTAGGCATTAAAGAAATACCAAAAGCTGCAAACAAAAAAATTTTAAGACATAAAATTAAATCAATTGTCTTAAATTTATTTAAATAATTTTGAAAACTTTTCAATATTCATTTTTTCAAAATCGATAAACTTTAGTGGTTTATATTTTTTATTAAATTTCTTTTCAATTTCATTTATGAGATTTACCAATTCAAAAGAATCTAATCCTAGATCAATAAATAACTTACTATTAATAGAAATTTTCTTTCCATATTTTTTTTGAAAGAAAATTAGTAATTTATTATTAAAATTCATTTAATAAGGATATATATAGCTAAAATGATAATAAAAAAGTTAAATTTTAATCATTATAAAACAATAAAAAAATTTCTTAAAAATAATAACTCAAGATTACCAAGAAATAGAAGCTGGATATCATTCAACAATATTACAAATAAAAATTCTAGTTTTTACATGGATGGTTTGTTTAAGAATAATAAAATTGTTGGATATCATTCTGTAATAGAAAAAATAATATTATTTAAAAAAAAGAAGTATAAAATATTTGTAAGTTCAAATTGGAATGTCTCAAAAAAATATAGAAGGGGTTCATTTTTTTTAATCAATAACTATTTTAGACAAAAAAGCGATTTATTTTTAACTACAACTGCTAACCAAAAAGCATCCAAGATATGGATGTCATTAGGAGGAATTGCTGTAAATTCACAGTCAAGTAAAATAGCTCTATATCAAGTCTTAAATTATTTCAAATTGATTAAAAACTATTTTCAAAATAAAGGAATTAATTTTATACCTAATTTTTTAATCCATTTTATCGTAATTTTAATAAATATTTTTTTTGTAAAGAAAAATACTCATCATTTAACTAGTAATTTAAATTTTAAAAAAATAAATAAAAATTCTTTAAATCTTGAAAATTTTAATAAAATTTTTGAAGCTAATTGCTCATATCCATTAGAACAAAGAAGTAAGTTTATTTTAAATAGGTATATAAGTTCATTAGAACTAAATAATAAGAAAGTCTTTGTATATCAAATTGTCCACCAAAATATAATGGTTGGTTATTTTGTTTTAGTAAAGGAAAAATATAGAGGTATTAATAGAATTTTTTTTGGTGAAGTAAGAATTTTTAAAAAATATGAAAAAAAAATTAATGAAATCCTGTCTTTTGCTAATTTAATTGCTAAAAAAAATAACTGTACTTATATATATTATAGAAATCTTAGGCCTAATATTTTAAAAAAAATAGATTTCAAAAACTTTTCAATATCGAAGTATGATTTTAATCCCTACATAATTAAGATAGGATCGAAGAAAGCTGAAAAATTAAGAAAATATTTACAAAATAATTGGGGGACCTCATATTTGGATGGAGATTGTTTGTTATAAAATAAGTTTTTTTATAACTAAATATTTATTATCATCTAAATAATTATGATTAGAATATATTTTTGGCAGCAAATGTTAACACCTCATATGACTGCGCTAGCAATATCTTTATCAAAAATTGGATATGAGATCTTCTATGTGGCAGAAACGTCACTCTCAAAAGATAGGCAAGATCTGGGCTGGGAAGTTCAAAATACAGAAAAAATCAATGTACATTTTGTAAAAAATCATTTCTCTGTAAAGTCAATTATCCAAAATTCTCCTGCTAATTCTATACATATATGTCAAGGATTAAGAAATAATGGAATTATTTCATATGTTCAAAAACAGTTAAAAATTAATAAATCAAGACAATGGTTAATAATTGAAACTATCAGAGATTATGGAATACAGAGGTTTATTAGAAGAGCTATTTATAAAATTAAAACTTATTCTAAAAGAAAAAGTATTGAAGGAATTTTGGCTATAGGATGGAAAACCCCTGAATTACTAATTAAATCAGGTTTCAGTTCTGAAAAAATTTTCCCTTTTTCATATTTTATAGGTCCTTATAAAAATACAAAACCAAAGGAGCATATAAAAAATGATAAATTCCGCTTTATATATGTTGGCTCATTAGTGAGTAATAAAAATTTAGATTTATTAATTAAAGCTTTGAGCTTACTTAAAAGCTATAAATTTGAGTTAATTATTATTGGTGATGGTCCAAAGAAGAAAGCATGGAAAAACTACGCTGATGAATTAATCCCAAACTGTTCTTTTTGGAAAGGAGCCTTCAAAATGTCCGAGGTATATCAATTTATAAATGTTGCAGATTGTTTAGTTCTTCCTAGTAAACACGATGGCTGGGGAACTGTTGTTTCAGAGGCCTTAATTTCCGGTGTTCCTGCTATTTGTAGTGATACCTGTGGTGTTGCTGAAGTAGTTAAGCTAAGTAATTATGGAGGAGTATTTAAATCAGGAAATATTGATGATCTAGTGAAAAATCTTAAAGTAGTTTTAGACAATGGACAACTAGAAAAAAAAGAAAGGCAAAAATTACTTAATTGGTCAAAAAAAATTACATCAGATGAAGGTGCAAATTATTTGAAAAAAATAATTAATTTTACAGATGGATATGGTGAGCGGCCAAAATCACCTTGGAATGAATATTAGTAATTTTATGAAATTAAATATAGTTAGAGATATTAATGTTTAGACCGAAAATACTTTGTTTTATTTCGCATTATCTTCCGGGTTATAAGTCCGGAGGACCTTTAAAATCTATTTATAATTTATCTGAACATTTAAATGATCATTTCGAATTTCTAATTATAACATCTGATAGGGATTTTAAGGATAAAAAGCCTTATAAAAGTATAAAAATAAATAGATGGAACAAAGTTGGAAAAGTTAAAATTTTTTATGCTTCAAGATCGTTTATGACAATTAAAAATTTATCAAAATTAATAAATAATACCAATCACAATATTTTATATTTAAATAGTTTTTTTAATTTTTATTTTACAACTCTTCCTCTTATAGTTAGAAAGTTTTTATCTAATACAGAAATCCCATGTGTAGTAGCACCCAGAGGTGAATTTTCACCAGAAGCTCTAAAAATTAAATTTTTGAAGAAAAAAACTTATAAGCTTATTTCTAATTTTTTTGGTTTATATGACCAAATAAATTGGCAAGCTTCTTGTAAAAATGAATACAGAGAAATTTTGTTAAACCAGTCGATTAAAAATAAATATATAAAAATTGCACCTGATTTACCTATAAAGCTTAGACATTTAGATAAGTTTACTTTACGAAAGTATAAAAAAAAAAGAGGATTTTTAAAAATAGTATTTTTATCTCGGATAAATCCTATGAAGAATTTAGATTATCTAATAAAAGTTTTGAAAAAAATTAAAAAAGAGGTTTCTTTAGATATTTATGGACCCGTCGAGGATGAAAAATATTGGTCAAATTGTTTAAACTTAATGACAGAATTGCCACTTAATATTAACGTAGTTTATAAAGGCACTGCAATTCCAAATAAAATAAATATAATTCTATCACAATATGATCTTTTTATTTTACCTAGTCGAGGTGAGAGTTATGGCCATGTAGTTTTAGAGTCATTAATTGCAGGTACTCCGGTTGTTGTTAGTGATAAAACTCCATGGAAAAAGAAAAAAGATTCAATAACAGTTTTATCACTTAAAAGCGAAAAAAAATGGGTAAATGAAATCGAAAAATATGTTGATTTTGAGGGTGATAAGCTTTTAAAAAGAAGAGTTTCAGCCATAAATTTTGCAAAACGCTATTTATTGATGAAAGAAAATATAAATTTAAATAAAAATTTTTTTTTTACACTTTATAAACAAAAGCCTTAAGAATAGATTAATTATTTAAAAATGTTTAAAAATAAAATTTTATTAATATCAGGTGGAACTGGTTCGTTTGGTAAATCTGTACTTAACAGATTTTTAAAATCAAATTTGGCTGAAATAAGAATATTTAGTAGAGATGAAAAAAAGCAAGACGATTTAAGAAAAATATACAATGACTCTAAACTAAAATTTTATATTGGAGATGTAAGAGATTATAGGTCCATTAAATCAGCTTTAAAAAAAGTTGATTTTGTATTTCATGCAGCTGCTCTTAAACAAGTCCCTTCCTGTGAATTTTATCCTCAAGAAGCTGTTAAGACAAACATAATTGGTACTGAAAATTTATTAGAAGCATCAATAGAGGAAAATGTAAAAAAGGTAATTTGTCTTAGCACTGATAAAGCAGTTTATCCTATTAATGCAATGGGAATAAGTAAAGCAATGATGGAAAAAATTGCGATTGCAAAGTCTAGAGTATCAAACAAAACTACAATTTGTGTTACAAGATACGGAAATGTTATGGGTTCACGTGGATCTGTAATTCCGTTATTTTTGGATCAAATAAAAAATAATATTCCAATTACAATTACTGACCCTCTTATGACACGCTTTATGATGAGACTTGAAAGTGCGGTAGATCTAGTGTTATTTGCATTTAATCAAGGAAAAAATGGTGATATTTTTGTTCAAAAAACTCCAGCATGTAATTTAAAAGTTTTAGCAGAGTCGATTTTAGAGTTATTAGACATTCCAAAATATCCAATAAAAATAATAGGCACTAGGCATGGAGAAAAATTATATGAATCACTTCTTAGTAGAGAGGAAATGGCATCTTCAAAAAAAAATAAAAATTATTTTAGAATCCCACCAGATTTAAGAGATTTAAATTATAGTAAATATATTGAAAAAGGTAATAAAAAAATATCAATTTTTAAAGAATACTCATCACATAATACAAAACAATTAGATAAAAATGAGATGAAAAAACTACTAATGAAAGTAAATTGTATAAAAAATATATTAAAATCTATTAACGGGAAGTAAGTTTTTTATGAAAAAAATTCTTGTTACTGGTTCTAAAGGTTTTATAGCTAAAAATCTTTTAGTTCGATTTCAAAATGACTCAAATTATATATTTTATGAATTTAGTCGTGATATGGATATTTCTTTAATACCAGAATATTTAAAAAAAGTTGATTATGTTATTCATTTAGCTGGTGAAAATAGACCAAAAAAAATTGAAGAATTTAAAAAAAATAATGAAGAGTTTACCCAATTTTTATGCCAAAAGATAAAAGAAGAAATAGAAAACTCAAAAAGAATTATAAAATTAATTTTTACATCTTCAATTCATGCTGTATCTGATACTGAGTATGGAAAAAGTAAATTAGGGGCTGAAAAAATAATAAAAAGTTACTCTTCAGATAAATTTCTAACAAATATATTCAGACTTCCAGGAATATTTGGAAAATGGTCTAAACCTAATTATAATTCTGTTGTAGCAACTTATTGTCATAATATTGCAAGAAATTTAACTATTTCAATCGATAGTCCAAAACATATTATAAAACTAATATATATTGATGACTTATTGAAGGCCCTAGTTTTATCATTAAGCATGGATGACAATCAAATTTATAAAACTGTAGAACCAGAATATTCTATTTCTGTTGAGGAGTTAGCTTCAAAAATAAATTCATTCAAAGCATTAAGAACAAATTTAAATATAGAAACAATTGGATCAGGATTTTTAAAACTTTTGTATTCTACATATTTATCTTACTTACCATCAGATCAATTCTCTTACCAATTAAGAGAAAATAGTGATGTTAGAGGAAAATTTGTAGAAGTATTTAAAGGACAAAACATGGGACAGATAAGTTATTTAACAATTAATGCTAACCAAGAAAGAGGCGGACATTATCATCACACTAAAACAGAAAAATTTTTAGTGGTGCAAGGAAAAGGTCTTTTTAGATTCAGAGACCTGTTAACTGACAAATTTATTGAAATATCTGTCTCCAGTAAAGACACTAAGATTGTAGATACAATACCAGGTTGGGCACATGATATAGTAAATATTGGATCCGAAGAATTAGTGATAATTGTTTGGGCAAATGAAATTTATGACCCTAAAAATCCTGACACAATACAACATGGAGTTTCATCATGAAAAAAATAAAATTTATGACTATAGTTGGTACTCGACCAGAATTAATTAGATTATCAAGAATTATAGACAAATTAGATAAAACAACAAATCATATATTAGTTCATACTGGACAAAATTATGATTATGAATTGAATGAAATATTTTTTAAAGATCTCAGAATTCGTAAACCAGATTTTTTTTTAAATATTGCAAAATCCTCAAAAAATTTAGCAAACATAATTGGTAATTTATTAATTAATATTGATAAGATTTTTGAAAAAATAAAGCCGGAAGGTATTTTAGTTCTTGGGGATACCAATAGCAGTTTATCTGTTTTAATAGCAAAAAGACGAAAAATTCCAATATTTCATATGGAAGCTGGAAATAGATGTTTTGATCAAAGAGTTCCAGAGGAAATAAATCGTAAAATAGTTGATCATGTTGCAGATATTAATTTGACTTATAGCAGCATAGCGAGAGAATATTTGTTAAAAGAAGGATTTCCCTCTGATAGAATAATTAAGACAGGTAGTCCGATGAATGAAGTTTTAAATTTTCATAGCAAACAAATTCAAAATTCAAAAATATTAAAAAAATTAAAAATTAAACCGAAGAATTATTTTGTTGTTAGTTCGCATAGAGAGGAAAATATAGAGAGTAAAAAACATTTGTTAAAACTTAAAATTTTATTGAACGCTATTGCAGAAAAATATGAATATCCTATAATTTTTTCAACACATCCTAGGACATACGCAAGATTATCTATAAAAAATACAAAATTTAACTCAAAAATTAAGTTTCTTAAACCCTTTGGATATATTGACTATATGAAATTACAGTCTAACGCGTTAGCTGTTTTATCAGATAGTGGCACTATAACAGAAGAATCTTCAATTTTAAACTTTCCTGCCCTAAATATCAGGGAGACTCACGAAAGACCTGAGGGAATGGAGGAAGCATCCGTGATGTTAGTTGGTTTAGATACAGAAAGAGTATTTCAAGGATTATCAATTTTAAAAATCCAATCATTATCAAAAAAAAGAATTTTAAAAATTGTTTCTGATTATAGCACTAATAACGTGAGTGAAAAATTACCTCGAATTATCCATAGCTACATAGATTATGTAAATCGTGTGGTATGGAAAAAATATTAATGTCTAGGTATGATTTAGTTATTATTAATAGAAGTTTTTGGCCGATTTATCCAGTAATAGGAGAGAGTTTACTTCGTTTAGCTGAAGAACTTTCAAATTCAAAAAAAGTGGGCGTAATATTTCAAGATAATAGTAAATTTAAAGATAAATCAAAAAAAATGAGTAGAGGAGCAAATGTAAATTTTCTTTATACATTGGCCTTGTCAAATTCGTCTAGCAATATCTTTATTAGAATCTTAGATTCTTTTTTTTTTATGATATGGGTAATTATTTGTTTAATTATCACTAGACCAAAAAATATATATATTTCTACTGATCCACCTGTGATAGTTCCATTTGTAGTTACTTTTTTCTCAAAAATATTTAAATCTAAGTTAATTTACCACATACAAGATATTCACCCTGAAGCATCAAATATTGTATTCAAAATGAATTCAATCATATTCAAGTTTGTTAAAAAACTTGATGCTTACAGTATGAAAAAAGCAAACGTGTTAATTACACTTACAAGTGAAATGAAAAATCAAATTATAAAAAGATCTGGAACTTCCTCAAAAGTTCATATTTTTCCAAATCCTTCTATTCCATTTTATAGCAATCAATCAAATAATAATAAATTAAAAGGAGTTTCATTCACAGGAAATCTAGGTCGCCTTCAAAGAGTACCTTTAATCTTAAGCGCAATTAAAAATTATTTAGATAATGGAGGAGAACTTGAATTCATATTTGCAGGCGGTGGTATTTTTTCTAACTCAGTTAAAGAGTTAACAAAAATATATCCCAAAATATATTATAAAGGACTTATCTCTCCTGAAGAAGCAGCTGAATTATCTTCTCAATATGAGTGGGCACTTCTACCTATAGAAGATGAAATTACAAATTATGCTTTTCCAAGCAAGGCATCTTCCTATGTTTATTCTGGATCGAATATTTTAGCTGTCTGTGGACAAAATACTAATGTTGCAAAATGGATTATTGCAAATAAATTAGGCTTATCAGTTGAGCCAAATATTTTAGATTTAACTAATATTTTTTTTAAAATTGAAAATAATCAGATAGATACTTCATTAATTGATTATGATCGAAAAGTATTAAAAAAAAAATTAAGTATTGATATTTTTGTAGAAAATATAAGAAATTCAATTTTTCCAAAAAGATAAATGAATAATATTTTAGTAACAGGAGCAAATGGTTTTATCGGAAATAAATTATGTGAGACTCTAAAAGATAGAAATTATTTAGTTACAGAGGCCGTAAAGCGTGGTCTAGCATCAAATGAAGAAAAAACAAGCCGCAGATTTGTTGGAAATATTGATGAAAATACGAATTGGTCAAAATACTTAGATGGTATTGATTGTATAATTCATTGTGCAGCTAGGACTCACATTATGAAAGAGAATACAAAAAATTTATTAAGCCAATATAGAGAAATTAACGTGAAAGGAACATGCAATTTAGCAGAACAAGCTGTAATAGCTGGAGTAAAAAAATTTATTTTTATAAGTTCAATTAAAGTAAATGGAGAAAAGACAGTTGGTACTAACTTTTTTAAACATAATGATTATCCTAAACCAGAAGATCCTTATGCTATTTCAAAATGGGAAGCAGAAAAAAAATTATTTGAAATCTCTAAAAAAACAGGATTAGAGGTTGTCATTATCAGACCTCCTTTAGTTCTTGGTCCAAGACTAAAAGGAAACTTGCTTAAATTAATCAAACTAATATCATACAGAATTCCATTGCCATTTTTAAATATAAAAAATTTGAGATCTTTTATTGGATTAAATAATTTAGTAAATTTCATAATTCTTTGTATTAAAAGTCCAGCAGCTTCAGGTGAAATTTTTTTAGTAAAAGATAGTCAGGATCTTTCAACACCCAAATTAATTAAAAAGATAAGCAATGCAATGGGAAAATTCCAAATACTTTTGCCAATGCCTGTATTTATTTTAAAAATAATATTTTTTTTAATTGGAAGGTCATCAGAATTTGATCGTTTGTTTGGTTCATTGAGAATTGACTGTTCTCATGCATATGATGTATTAGGTTGGAAACCAACTAGTGATATAAATGCAAGTATTTTAGAAACTGCAAACTGGTTTTTAAAGAAGGATAATGATAAGAATATTTGATATAATTTTTGCGATTATTTTTTTAATTATTTTATTTCCAATAATTTTTTTTACTTTCCTTTTAAGTTGGATTGATACTCGCAATCCATTTTTCGTTCAAAAAAGAGTTGGCCAAAAAGGAAAAGCCTTTTATCTCGTTAAGTTTAGAAGTATGCAATTAAATACAAAGTCAGTAGGAACACATTTGGTTGACGAAACTCGCATAACCTATTTTGGAAAAATATTAAGAAAAACAAAATTAGATGAGTTACCACAGTTATGGAATGTTCTTAAAGGCGAGATGAGCTTTGTAGGACCACGGCCATGTTTATTTAGTCAAAAAAAATTGATTAAGGAGAGAAACCAAAGAAAAGTTTTCGATCAAATGCCAGGTATAACAGGTTTGGCACAATTAAAAGGTATTGATATGTCGTCTCCAAACTTGCTTGCCAAAACTGATCGAAAGATGCTGAATGATTTAAATTTAATTAAATATTTTTTTTATATTATCGCAACCTTCTTTTTAATTTTTGGAATAAAGTTTTTAGATAGATAAATTTAACCTAGAAAATCTCATTTGATGCATAAATTATCCCTATTGTTTTCATAAGAATAAACAATAGATTGTTTTTATTTTTTTATTTTGTAAATTAGCTCTAGTAAAATTAATATGTTATACACTTTAAATAAATCATTAAGATCTGTTTTGTCTCTACCAAGATTTGCTAAACAAGCAATTGCTATAATTACGGATATAAGTTTATGCATTATTACTTTGTGGATAGCATTATTTTTAAGATTGGATAGTTATCAATTTTCTACTTTAGACCAAAGTTTGCGATGGGCATCTTTGGTATCTGTTTTAATAGCTATACCAATATTTTGGATCATGGGTCTTTACCGTTCCATATTTCGATATTCAAGTTCAAATGTAATGGCATCTGTCTCATTTTCAATTTTAGTTTATGGGCTTTTCTATTTTTCTATAATTTCAATTTTCGGTATTAAAGGGATTCCGAGGTCAATTGGTTTACTACAACCATTATTTTTTTTATTTGCAATTGTAAGTTCACGCCTGTTTGCAGAATATGTATTAATTGGAAACTTTAAAAACACAAAAGAAAAGGCAGTACTTCCAAAAGTTTTAATTTATGGTGCCGGATCAGCTGGTCGACAATTGCTACAAGCTCTAAATAATAGTAACGAGATGAAGGTTGTAGGTTTTATAGATGATGATGAACAACTTCATGGACAACTACTTGGTAATCAAAATATTTTTTCATCAAAAGAATTAGGTAAATTAATTGAAACAACAAAGGCAAATCATATACTTTTAGCTTTACCGTCAGTGAAAAGAAATAGAAGATTGCAAATTCTTAAAAATATAAACAGATACAAAGTAAAAGTTAAGACTCTTCCAAGTGTGACAGATATAATAAAAGATCGAGTTACTTTATCTGATATTCGCGAGCTTGATATAGAGGATATTTTAGATAGAAAACAAGTTCTTCCTAATAATGAGTTACTTAATAAAAATATAAATTCCAAAACAGTTATGATAACTGGAGCAGGTGGTTCTATAGGTTCAGAGTTATGTAGGCAGATTATAAAACTAAATCCAAATAAAATTATTTTGTTGGATATTAGTGAATTTTCTCTTTATAAAATTAGAACTGAGCTTGAGGATTTGAAAAACTCAATTGATGAAATTAATAAAAATATTGAAATAATCCCATTATTAGCCTCAGTTCAAGACAAAAGCCGAATGACTGAGATAGTAAAAACCTGGAAACCAGATACTTTATATCATGCTGCAGCTTATAAACATGTTCCACTTGTAGAAGAAAATTTATGTGAAGGAATTAAAAATAATGTTTTTGGTACTTTGGTAACAGCCCAAGTATCTATTGAAAATGATGTTTCAAATATGGTTTTAATTTCGACTGATAAAGCTGTAAGACCTACTAATATTATGGGAGCTACAAAGCGAATGGCCGAACTTTGTATGCAGTCACTATATGATAATTCACAGAAAAACACTAAACTTTCTATGGTAAGGTTTGGAAATGTATTAGATTCCTCTGGTTCGGTAATCCCTAAATTTAAAAAACAAATTAGAGACGGTGGACCAATATCCCTTACACATCCAGATGTAACACGCTATTTTATGTCAATACCTGAGGCTGCACAATTAGTAATACAAGCTGGTGCAATGTCAAAAGGCTGTGATGTTTTTGTTTTGGATATGGGTGAACCAATAAAAATATTAGATCTAATAAAAAGAATAGTAAAACTTTCAGGATTATCGATATCTGATGAAAAAAACTTGGATGGAGATATTAAAATTGAGATCACTGGACTTCGACCTGGAGAAAAATTATTTGAAGAATTATTATTAGGTGAGAATACACAGGATACTCTTCATAACCAAATCAAAAAAGCTGAAGATCCATTTATACCTTGGGATCAACTAAAGATTTATTTGATGGAGCTAGAAAACTTTGTAAATAATAATAATTTAAAAGATATAATTAATATTCTTCAAAAATTAGTTTCTGGATTTAAACCTAGTATTAATATTGTTGATAAAGTATTTAGTGAAAAAGAGAAAAATTTTAAAAACATATCAAAAATAAAAATAGACAAAAGTCAGAAAGATAAAAAAATTGTAAGAATAAAATAATGAGTAAATTTAAAAAATTTTATTATAGAAAAATGTTAGAGGAAATATCATCAAAATAATATAGTATGCAAAAAGTAGCTTTAATATTTGGTATAACAGGTCAAGATGGATCATATTTAGCTAAATATTTGATTGAAAAAGGTTATATAGTACATGGAGTTAAAAGAAGATCTTCTTCTTTTAATACTGGAAGAATAGATGAACTGTATCAAGATCCACACGAAAAGAAAAAAAAGTTATTTCTACATTATGGCGATATAACAGATTCGATTTCGGTTTCATCAATTATAGGAAAAGTAAAACCAGATGAAATATATAATCTGGCGGCTCAATCTCATGTATCGGTTTCTTTTGAAATACCAGAATATACAGCAAACGCAGACGCGATTGGAGCATTAAGAATTTTAGAAGGTATTAGAACTAATAAATTTGAAAAAAAAACTAAATTTTATCAGGCCGGAACTTCTGAAATGTTTGGTAAAGTCAAAAAAACACCCCAAAATGAGAAAACCCCTTTTAATCCTAGAAGTCCTTATGGCGTTGCAAAAGTATATGCTCACTGGATTACTGTTAATTATCGAGATGCATATAATATTTTTGCTTGTAATGGGATATTATTTAATCACGAAAGTCCTGTGAGAGGTGAGACTTTTGTAACTAGAAAAATTGTTAATGGATTATGCAAAATAAAACTTGGACTTCAAAAAAAATTATATCTTGGAAATTTAAATGCTAAAAGAGATTGGGGCCATGCTAGAGATTTTGTTGAGGCAATGTGGAAAATGATGCAAAAAAAAGATGCATCTGACTATGTAATTGCAACTGGCAGACAATATTCTGTAAAAGAATTTGTTGATATGGTTTTGAAAGAATTAGGTATCAAATATGTTTGGAAGGGAAAAGGAATTGACAGCAAATGTTACGATAAAAACGGTAAATGTATTGTTCAATGTGATAAAAAATATTTTAGACCATTAGAAGTAGATACCTTGCTTGGAGATTATAGCAAAGCTAGAAAAGAACTTAATTGGAAGCCCACTACAAACTTGAAAAAATTAGTTAAAGAAATGGTTAGTTCTGAATTACATCTATTTTCTAAAAATGATTAATTTAAATTCAAAAATATATGTAGCTGGTCATAAGGGTCTAGTTGGTAGTGCGATTGTAAGAAAATTAAAGTCAAAAAAATATAAAAATATAATTTACTGCAATAAAAAAAAATTAGATTTAACAAATCAGTCAAAGGTTTTCAATTTTTTGAAAAAAAAAAAACCAGATTTTATTTTTATTGCTGCTGCTAAAGTAGGTGGAATTTTATCAAATAAAAATTATAAAGCAGATTATATTTTTCAAAATTTAGTTATCCAATCAAACTTAATTCATGGTGCTTATTTATCAGGTGTTAAAAATCTTATTTTTTTAGGATCAAGCTGTGTATATCCAAAAAAATGTCCACAACCAATAAAGGAAGAGTATTTATTTAATGGAAAATTAGAAGAAACTAATGATGCATATTCAATTGCTAAAATTACAGGAATTACTATGTGTCAAAGTTACAATTTTCAATATGGTTTAAATTATAAGTGTTTAATGCCAACAAATACTTTTGGACCAAATGATAATTACAACGAACTTAATTCTCATTTTTTTCCAGCTCTAATAAAAAAAATTTATAATTATAAAATGAAAAAAAATAATCAAATAACTCTTTGGGGAAATGGTAAAGCAAAGCGAGAAGTAATGCATGTTGATGATTTGGCTGATGCATGCATTTTTTTTATGAATAAAAAAACTAATCACTCACTTATTAATATTGGCTCAGGTAAAGATTTCACAATAAAGAATTATATAGATATAATCTCAAAAATTATCCTAAAAAAAAAAGTTCCGATAAATTATGATAAAACCAAACCTAATGGCACCCCTAGGAAAGTGTTAGATATATCTTTAGCAAAAAAATATGGATGGAAACCAAAAATAAATCTAGAAAGAGCAATAATTAAAACTTATAAATCCTACATAAAAGAGATTAAAATTTGAAAAATATTATTGTTGTCACAGGTGGAGCTGGTTTTGTTGGCTCAAATCAAATAAATTTACTATTAAAAAAAACGAGTTTTAAAATAATAAGTTTAGATAATTACTCTTCAGGTAGTAAAAAAAACCACCTTAAAAGCAATAGAATTCTTTATTTAAAAAGTAATACTAAAAATATTTCAAATGTTCTAAAGAGGTATAAAAATAATATAGAAGCAATATTCCATTTTGGTGAGTTTTCAAGAATTTATCAAAGTTTTTTGAAAATGAATGAATGTATTGAGTCTAATTCAATTGGAACAAATGCTGTATTTAACTTCTGTTTATCTAATAAGATAAAACTAATTTATTCCGCAACTTCAGCTAGTATTGGCAATAAAGGGAAAGATAAAAACTTGTCACCTTATGCATTTACTAAAGCTAAAAATTTAGAAATGTTAGAGAATTTAAAAAAGTGGTTCAATTTAAAATTTGAAATTATCTATTTTTATAATGTATATGGCCCTAATCAGATTTTTAAGGGTGATATGGCAACAGTTATAGGAATATTCGAGTATCAGTATCAGCATAAACAGCCTCTGACTGTAGTTAAACCTGGAACCCAATCAAGAAGATTCACTCATGTATATGATACAGTGGAGGCTTGCTATATAGCTTGGAAAAAGAATAGATGCAGACATTATAGTATTTCAAACAAGAAAAGCTATAGCATCATTGAAGTTGCTAGAATGTTTAAATCAAGAATTAAGTTCCTACCAGCCAGACCAGGAGAAAGATATGCATCAGCATTAACTAGCATGAATTTATCAAACAGAGTTCATAAACTATTTGGTAAAATTAACCTTAAAGATTATTTAAAAAAGTATAGTAAAACTTAATATATTTTCATGGTTTACAATATCTAATTATTGGATATAACTTTCTCGCCGGTGATTATTGCGTAGGTGTTATACCCGATCCCATTCCGAACTCGGAAGTCAAGCCCTTCAGCGCCGATGGTACTTT
>MDTB01027873.1_pt1 | contig 29789 bp, 33 predicted proteins | sample 811161 | NCBI WGS metagenome assembly MDTB01 (sample SAMN05326650, study PRJNA326480) | marine metagenome | isolation source: seawater | place: Mediterranean Sea | collected 2009 | reverse complement strand
CCACCCTTGGGGGTATAGTATAACCTGGTAGTACCGCGGGCTCCAGTTGCACGGGAATGACGACGAGGAGGTATTCTGATGGAATTGATGACCAACTGGAGCACCGACCCGTCGCAAACCGAGAGCGTGTGCGAGCCGGGTGCACGCTAAGCGGAAGAAACCCGCTGATCTGGGTTCAAATCCCAGTGCCCCCACCAAAAAAACCATCCAAAATGGGCCATCTCCAATCATTTACAGGTTGGATTCAAGTCTAAACATTGGTCGCATTAACCATGAAAAGGTGGAGAGTTGCTTTAGCTATCCTGTTCCTCATTATGTCTCCGGTAGCGGGTAGTTTGGCGGCAAGCGACTCTCATTTTGACTCTTGGGACAGTCTACATGACTCCCAGATTATCGAATCTGGACAGACTGGGGATATTCCTATCCAAGAAGAAATCTGGTGGGATCCAAATCTAGATTGGTGGGCAGTATCCTCATTGGATAAGGATCGAAATGGTATTCACGATTCACTCCAAGATTCATCAGGCACAGTAAATGTAGGGCTCTCATTCTCAAGAGACGTATCGGATGAAGACAGGAAAGCACTATCATCCATGGGATTCACGATCCATGTCGAGCTACCAGTTGTCGATGCCTTGCTATTGGGGGCCATAGAATCCAACCAGATTTGGAATCTGGTAGAATTGGATGGAGTTGCAATGGTAGAGAGATATGGATCATTAGAATTCTATGGGGATATCCAGACTCCTGCTGTCAGGGCCAGTAATTCTACTGAGTACCCCTTGGGGGCATGGGACCTGGGCGTATCCGGATCTGGGATCAATATCGCAATGGTTGACACGGGTGTGGATAACGAGCATCCAGGCCTCGCTGGTAAATTCGTTGCAGGCTATGACGCTGTTTGCTATGTTCATTCCGACCCTCAATGCATTCTTGCAGGTGGCCGAGAGGACGACGGATCATTTGATCCAGATGATGGAAATCAACATGGCACTGCTTGCATGGGGATGGCTAGCGCGTCAGGCTTGGAAGCAGATGGTTCTCAAACTATGTTCTACGGATCAGCCCCCGAAGCGGGTTTGGTGGATGTTAGAATTGGTACTGATGTTGGTGCTGGCCCCTTTGAGAACTATCTGATCGAGCAGGAGTTTTATGAATCCGCTCTGAATGGACTCCAGTGGATAATCGACCACAAAGATGACGCTTGGTCTGGCGTTTCCGAGGAAAATTATGGTATCGATATCATCTCATTATCATGGGGAATTACTAGTCATGAAAATGGTGGATCTGATGGTTCTGATATGCATAGCCGAATTTTGGATGAGGCCATGGAAGCAGGCATCGCAGTCTCAAATGCTGCTGGGAATGATGGAGAGGACAATGATGGGCTATCGGGAATGAGCGCATCGTCCCTTTCAATCACAGTCGCCGCCACCGATGACAAGAATACAGTGGACCGTTCAGATGATACCATTGCAAGCTACTCTTCTAGAGGTCCAAGGAAGGATAACGGAGATGGAAACCCTTTGAACGAGCTTATCCCAGAGATTAGTGCCCCCGGAACAAATATCATCCAGGCCGAAGGTTGCGTGTCTAGTGGAAGCTGTAACAACTTCCTCGGGGGCGACGCGTCGGGTAATACATACACGGGGAGGGGAAGTGGAACATCTTACGCCACCCCTTCAGTTAGTGGCATTATCGCTTTGATTATGGAGGCTAATCAGAACCTAACCCCTCTCCAAATTAAGGAGATTCTAAAGCATACAGCTGAGCTAAGGGGAAGTCCTAGCGCACCAGAGGTGGATCCTTATTGGAATAGGGAGTTTGGCTTCGGAATGGTAGATGCGTTTGCGGCCGTGGATCTAGCGATTTTCTTAGATGAATCAAAACAATCTCAATCGATCGACCCCACACTACAGAGCCACGGACTAAATTTTTCCCAAAACGATATTATCAACATCACAGGACATGCATGGGGGCAATCAGGGCCAGTAGGGGAGGTAGAATTCAGAATAAATGATGGCGAGTGGTCCGAAGCAACTTACTCATCTGAACCCGGAGAAGTCGAGGCCCTTACTCCCTTTACATGGCATGTAATGCTCGACCCCGAAAAGCTACCACTTGGAAATAATACGGTGGAAATACACTCTCGAAATGGAGAAATGCACTCCCTCCCTGTCTTCTATCAAGTCTTAGGTTCTGGAGGGGATAGCCCCAGTTTCTCCCTGTCCGCATCCTCCATCGGAGTTTTGGCGTTGGTCGTATTTGCTATTACTGCGACAATGGTTTTGGCGAGAATACAGATTAGAACAATCAAAGAAAAGTCCGACCCCAAAGTATTGGAAGCAGAAATTTTGACTTAATTAGAAAATAATTCCGTTGCCAAACGAGCCTTTCAACCCGCCCTTTTAAAATCATAGAACACGAGTCCGTAGCCATGGTGAGATTCTCCGACCGTTCAAGACGCATTAGTCCGACAGGAGTAAGGAGGATGTTCGATATGGCGGGTGATGATGCAGTACAATTCGGCCTGGGGGAGCCGGATTTTCAACCGCCAGAGATAGCTATTGAAGCCTTCACAAAGGCTATGAAGGAAGGCAGGAATAAGTATACTACTACTGCTGGACTCCCCGAGTTAAGGAAGAAAATATCGCAGATGTGGCATCATCTATATCCTGAATTGGATGAGTCCAATGTTTGTATCACAATGAGCGGAACCAATGCTCTTCTGGACATATTCTTGGCTATTGTTAATCCCGGGGATAAAGTCATGATTCCAGAACCATACTTCCCCTTGTACCCCCCAGATATTGTCATTTGCGGGGGATCTCCATCATTCTATCCTTGCAAATTTGAAAATGGTTTTGTTCCTAAGATTTCGGATCTCGAGCAAATAGTGGATGAAGATACCGTTGCAATTCTGTACAATTTTCCGAATAACCCTACAGGGGGGAATGTGAACGAGCATCAGAGGGATGAACTTGTTGAGTTCGCTAGAAAGAATGACCTTTGGCTAATATCCGATGAAGTATATGACAGGATTGTTTACGACTCCGACCACGTCTCATTTCTCGGCTCGGGGTACGATAAGATGGTCATGGTCCAGTCATTCTCGAAAACTTTCGCAATGACTGGTTGGAGGATTGGTTACCTTCTTTCTCCCGATCAAGATTTCATGAGAGAACTCAAAAAAATGCAATATTACGTTACAGCATGCTCTAACGACGCGATGCAATATGCTGTTCTTGAAGCATTACAGAAGGCTCCCAATTACCCAGAGAAAATGTGCTCGGAGTTCAAGACTCGTAGAGATCTAATTTGTGAACGCCTCAATGCTATGCCTGGAGTCTCCTGCCATACTCCCACAGGTGCATTCTACGTTTTCCCTAAGGTGGAAGTACCTGGGATGAATAGCGAAGAAATCGCTTTGAAACTTCTAGAGGCAGGAGTCCTCTGTTCACCGGGAACAGCCTTTGGAGAAGCCGGTGAAGGCCATCTAAGATTCGCTTATACAATAGGCAGGGAAGATATTTCCAAGGGGATGGATAGGGTCGAGCAAGTCCTTAGGGGACTTAGAAACGATTGATGTTTTTTTAACATCAGTTTTCACTGCCATCCCCAAATAAGTCCAAAGGAGTATCAATCATCCGAGAAAACTCATCTCCAGAGGGGGTTTCATCGGATTCCGGTTCGAATGACTTTGCAGACCCATCTTCTTCCTGAAGGGTATCCAGATTTTCTTCAAGCTGCTTCACGCTTAGGGACTCCATTGCGGACTCCTGTCCGAACATCCAATCTGGCATTTTCTGCGAACCACCTAGGACGGAAATTGTTGTGAAGGTCGCCATCGGAAGTACTGAAATGGCTACAATAAAGTCAAGAATAGCAGTTTCAGGAATTGTAGCTTCCGGAGCGACCATTTGTAGCACAACTTTCTCCAATTGCATCTCATGCCACTGTTCATAATCTACATTGAGGATATCCAGAGAAAGAAAAAGGACAAGTCTTGCTACTAGCCAATAGAGGAAAATTGGTAGAACCCAAGAAAGTCTGGATACCCTCCATACCACATTCCTAAACATCGCAGCTATTCCCACTAGATGCCGGGAGACACTAGGGTGGAATCTGAATGCCAACCAGAGTGCGATAATATAGCCAGCCATGCCCAAATCGAAAGCCCTACTAGGTCTTACCCAGGATTCTGGCACCCCTTCCATTATCGCCAGTGGTACTGCAATTAGAATTACCTGCATGGGTACTGCTAGTAGTTGTAGCCCGCCATGTATCGCCATTAAATCGAAATCACCACTCTTATTTTTAGAATTTACAAGTCGTGCCATCTTGCCATATGGGGTTCCCTGTAGATGAAGCCTTGATCTATCGACTAATTCTGGATCCCCGCTTCTCGGAGATAGGTGGAGAAAAGATAGCAATCCCCCCCTATTAACAACGAAATATGGCATGAATCCACCAAAAATTAGGGCCAAAGCTATTGAAAATGCCCCATATGAAAGGCCGGCGATAATAACCCAATGGACTAGTTCTGTCCTTATTCCAATTTGAGCACCTTCGTAATCTACATCTACTAGATAAGTGAGAGAGAAGAGAATTATTGGTGCCATAGTGATTTGTAAAATCACTAGTAGAGCAAGTAGTAATTGCTTTAGGACCACTCCGCGCTCGGCCATATATTCCTTCGCGCATACATGCTACCATAAGCACTTCATCGGCCAAACACCGGCACGAACCATTTGTGGACATTATCCAGAATCTCGGAGACCATTGTAAGGCGAACCACATTCCCCAACCTTCTTACACAGGTGAATTTCGCAATTTAATGTAAATGAGTTCGGTCAGGGCCATCTTGCTTTCTTCTTTGCTATTTGCAATGAGCTTGTCTAATGCACACATTCTTTCTTTAGACCCAGCTCTCGAAGAGTCTCAAGTCGGGCCTAGAAACAATCCCGTAGACTTCGAAGTTACAGGAATAGAATTGGGAAATGCCTCCGAATCACCTAGAGTCTGGACTCAGCCAGACTCGACTGTTTTGGAATACATGACTAAGGGAGAAACCATGCAAATCAATGTAACCTTTCAACAGATGGGGGTGGATCCTTCTCCCGTTACCACTGATGCAAAACTAGAGATTTGGCATCCAATTGGGGTGATTATTTTTGAGTGGAGCTTCAACATCACGTTAGCAGCCGGACAGTCGATAAGGATGCCATTTATTTGGACTCCTTCGATTTCTCACAGCAGTCTAAGCGACGATGGCTGGTTATCGGGAGGGGTCACCCTCCGAGGCATGGTTCTACCAGATATCGGAATAGACGGCGATAGCAATAATGACATACTTGACAGGGAAGTCCCTGTAGCATTTTGGTTCGACCCAATGGAGAATGGATTCTGTAATGATGAGGCCAATGAGGGAAAATATTGTACCAATAACGCAGTACCTTTCGGAGAACCATCGTGGTTTGCTGCTGGCTATACGGATGGATACCAGCCAGACAATAGCAATTTCCCTACTGGAACATGGAGGATGGAGAACGAGTCTAGCGCTACGGGCGAGTGGCATTGGAAAGTTTCAGGAGAGAATGATAACTATGCATCCAATAGATTTGATAGACTAAGGTGGGCATGGCAGAGATTCAATTCTAATGACGGATGTTCTGATCAGGTCTACGACCCAAGTCATGGGCTTGGATACGGGGAGCATGACCCAATTGTCTCATCGATCCACGGAGCAAATTTATGCTTAGTGAAGATCAACAGTCCTTTGCTGTATTCAATACAGATAGCTACGGACGCATGGGGGTCGATGGGTGCCGGCGATTCCATAATGCTGGAGACAGATTCTGGAGCAGGTGGAGGGACGGAGTACCTAAACTACTCATCTCGAAATCTGTCTTCTAGTGAGGGGAATTGGACTAGGATTGTCTGGAATGCGTCTGGAATGCACCAGAATGAGGGATTCACAGTTTCCTTGCTTTTCCGATCTAACTCATCATATTCCGATGAAGGAATCCACATTGATTCATTCATAATTTTCGCAATAGAAAGAGGAGAGGAGTACACCTTGGATTCAGAATGCACTTTCCCTGGACCAGATGGCTCGCCAATGATTTACGATCCCGAGTCCGAGGGAGGTAATACCATCTTGGTGGAATCAGCAGATCCTAACCCCCCATCTATCCAATGTAGGATTTTCAACAAAGGCTACATCGACACTACCCTGAGATTCTACACAGAGGTAACTAATGAAACTTGGATGGATGTCCACTACCCTCTAAGGATAGATTCAAACAACTTCAACGATAACGATAATGAGGTAAAGTCGAATACAGTCAAGGCTAGAACTTACACAAACGTTTGGTTCAATCTTTCAATTCCCGATGGGGCATCTGTTCAGGATTTGGAATGGCATACCTGGATTAATGATGGTATACTTGGTTTCCAGGATACAAAGTACTTCATCGAACTACCAGTCAGTGTTAGGCCAACATATCGAATGACTCTAAAACAAGAGACGCTATCAAATCCCGCTGCAACAATAATGCCTGGATCCAAGGCAAATATTACGATGGAGTTGAAGAATACTGGCAATCAATACTCCTCATGGAGCCTAGGTGGCGTGTTCTTGGATCCAGCCCTTACTTCCGATAATCTGAAATGGTTCGAAACTGAAAATAGAGGTAATGAGGCTAGTATAATCAACATGACGCCGGTTCAGGAAATGACCCTGAACGTCGAAGTCACGATCCCAGAAGGGATGTTTCCCGGCACTTACGAACTCATTCTACTAGCAAACCCCAGGCAACCAAACACCTACCAGGCGTCATCCAATCTTTACATCGAGGTTCCAGTGTATCACGACTTAGCAATTGCCCCAGTCAAACAGGCTATGCTTGCTCCGGCAAATGGAGAACAACAGGTCGTCCAAGTTTTCTTATTCAACTATGGCAACACCGAGGACACCTTCGACATAAGGGTGGATACCGACAATTGGAAGCTGAAAGCAGAGATTAGTTCTGAAGTCGTTACTCTTGAGCCCAATGGGGGTCAGGTCACTCTTTCATTGATACTTCCGATGCCTAAGGGAGAAACAGAAGAAGACGTGATAGACAATGGCTCCTATAGAATTTCTATTATTGGAACTAGCCAATCTAATCCTGCCTACCAATCTCTTACCAACTTCTACCTCACAGTGCCAGAAACTAATCTTGTAGATGTCGAGAATAGAGATTTATCCGAAGAGGTATTCGCTGCAGGAACCGATCCAAGGACTTTGAAATGGGAAGTATGGAATACAGGCAATGTCGATGACGCTTTCGATATTGATTTGATTTTCCCATCGGATGTTTCGGCGACAATCGCTGGGATCAACCAGGGAAGGACCCCCTACATACCTCCCGGGACTTCGTTCAATCTAAGTGTAAGCTACTCATTTGATTCTGGTGTTGAGGGGCCCAGGACGATAAAACTGAGGGCAACCAGCGTTTCTTCAGGAACCGTTTCTGAGGGTGAGGCGAGATTTGAGGTTGGAACCGTCGGATTCCTGTTGGTTTTGCCTCCCTCTTCCCAGTCAAATGCTGGAGAGATTTCAGAATCAGGAGATGATTATATTCTTGTTTTCACAATCCGAAGCTCCCATCCCGAACTTGACCAGCAAATCAGGGCAGACGTAGAATTGGATAATCAGTGGACAATCTACGATGCCAGGGTATCCGACGAGGATAGAAATTTCGTTCTCGCAGCCGGGGAAAGTCGAGATGTGACAATTCACCTAGATGTAAGGGACGAGAACTTGGAAAATCTAGCGGCAAACATTGTCGATTTCAATGTGACCCTGGTAGTCATAAGCGATCTCGATACAACCTCTAGAACAGCTGAAATTAAGTTGTTCAAGCCTGACCCTATCCCTGAGGGTACAGATGTAGAGGAAGTAGGATGGCTCGCTGCAAACTTCGCTATTGTCGCCGTTGGGATTGCAATAATGGGGGCAGTTCTTCTAGCATCCTTCAGGGTTCTAAGAGATGCAACAGCACCCCTGGAAGAGTACTCATCAATGGGCGATTACAGTATGACCGTGGATGGGTGGGAAGGCGAAAAGTTAGGCTCTAAAGACCTCCCTTCTGCAGATGAAATCGCTAACTCAATGTATGGCGGATCTCAGGAACTCTTTCAACAGCCCCCTTCACCGGCTGAAACCCCCTCTTTGTCTCCGCTCCTGGAGCCAGACAGTTCTGAACTACCATCATCAGATTCCGGTATCCTGGATGCGGTCGAAACAGATTTGGAAAATTTAGGCCCTCCACTCCCAGAAGATGGCCTTCCAGAAGGTTGGACAATGGAGCAGTGGCAGTTCTACGGTCAAGAGTGGCTTGATTCGAAAGAGGATTAGAGAGGCATAAAATCCCCTATTTTCAATTGGGAGGGCTTATGACCCCCCCTCCAATGCCCAGCCCATCGAATCAAGGAATGTGATAATTTGTACAACGGACAGCAACCAATTTTCATTCTGAAGGAAGGAACTACCAGGACTAGCGGAAAGGGCGCCCAGAGCAACAACATTGCCGCAGCAAAAGCAGTCGCAGACGCAGTAAGATCAACTCTAGGGCCAAAGGGCATGGATAAGATGCTAGTAGACTCAATGGGGGACGTCGTGATTACAAACGATGGCGCTACAATTCTAAAGGAGATGGAGATAGAGCACCCAGCAGCAAAAATGATCATTGAGATCGCCAAGACCCAGGAACAACACTGCTTCGATGGTACCACCAGTGCGGTTGTAATTGCTGGTGAGCTGCTAAAAAGGAGCGAAGACCTGGTAGAACAGAACGTACACCCAACTGTGATCTGTGAGGGATTTAGGCTAGCATCCGATAAGGCCGTCGATCTGATCGATTCTCACGGCTCAGGAGTAGATGAAAAGATGCTTTCCGAGGTTGCTAAGACGGCCCTTACTGGCAAGAGTGCCGGGGCAGTAAAGGAGTTCCTCTCCGATATCAGTGTGAGGGCAGTTCTATCTGTCGCTCAGAAAAATGGCGAAGAGGTATTAGTCGATCTAGATGACATCAAGGTGCAGAAGAAGCAGGGTGGTTCAATTAGGGACAGCACCCTAGTAGATGGAATAATCTTGGATAAGGAACGAGTCCACAGCGGTATGCCGAGATCAGTATCCGATGCCAAAATCGCTCTCATAAACTCTGCAATCGAGGTCAAGAAGACAGAAGTTGATGCCAAAATCCAGATTACCGATCCGAACATGCTTTCACAATTTTTGGATGAGGAGGAGCAATTCCTCAAGTCATTAGTGGACAGGATTCAGGACAGTGGTGCTAACACAGTAATCTGCCAAAAGGGAATAGATGACCTGGCCCAACATTACATGGCCAAGTCAGGAATTTTTGCTATTAGGAGGGCTAAGAAGAGCGATATGGAAGCCCTCTCCAAAGCAACAGGAGGGAGAATAGTGAATAACCTAGATGATCTTACTGATGCTGATCTTGGATCTGCTTCTAGAGTCGAAGAGAAGAAAATCGGAGACTCTGACATGGTTTTTGTGGAGGGTTGCCCCGAAGCAAAGAGCGTCTCAGTTCTACTAAGGGGGGGTACCGAGCATGTTGTTGACGAGGTCAAGAGGGCATTTGAAGATGCAATCGGCGTGGTAGCCGTAGCCCACGAAGATGGCTCTGTGTTGACGGGGGGTGGCTCAGTTATTGCTGCACTTAGTAGGGAACTCCGATCGTATGCAGAAGGGATTGGCGGTAGGGAACAGATGGCAATAGAGGCCTTCTCCAGTGCATTGGAAGTAATCCCTAGAACTCTAGCAGAAAATGCCGGGCTAGATCCAGTGAACACCATAATAGACCTAAGAAAAGCACATTCCGAAGGCAAGTCCACACATGGCGTAAATGTCTACGAGGGAGGGGTGGTTGACATGGCAAAGGCAAATGTTTTCGAGCCTAGCAGAGTAGTTGAGCAGGCCATTCAGAGCGCTTCCGAGACCGCAGTGATGATTCTAAGGATTGATGATGTGATCTCTAGCAAGGGGGCAGGTCCAACCCCCGAGGACTTCGATGGCATGGATATGTGAAAGGCATAAAATTAGCCCCAAGAATCACATCTTCGAAAGCACATATTCAATAGTCGGATTATTCTCGTGGGTAATGCCCAGATATGTGGCTTGGTGATGATATTGGCTGGTGAACCCCTTCTCATACTATTCGGATCGGAGTCCGGCAACTCGGAAGAATTGGCATCTATCGCCCAGAATCAAGCGAAATCACTGGGTTTGTCCCCAAAATTAAAGGGAATGGACGAGATCCAGATAGGCGATCTATCGAGTGCAAAGAACATCCTGATTTTTTGCAGTACATGGGGGGAAGGGGAGATGCCTGACAACGCCATCGATCTCTGGGATTCTGCAATGGGAGATTCGCCACCCTCACTAGACGGATGCAACTTTGCAGTTTGCGCTCTCGGGGATACAAGCTACGAGTTCTTCTGCCAATCGGGGAAGGACTGGGACGGTTGGTTCGAGAAGCAAGGTGCGAACAGAGTTTTGAATAGGGTTGATTGTGATGTTGAGTATGATGAACCTGCTGCGGAATTCACCAATCAGGCCCTGTCTATATTCTCCAAATTGAGTGGCGGCGTTACTAGTATCGAGGAATCCGATTCAGGGACCGATGACATATCTGAAGTCCCAGAAAACGTGGACGAACCAGAGCCTCTAACCGATGGTGAAATTTCTGATGTGGGTTTGGAGAGCCTCCTATCGTCAGGAGATCGTTCGCTAGTCCTTCTCTTCGGTTCCCAGTCGGGTAATTCAGAAGGACTCGTTGCAAAAATCTCCAAGCAAGCAAAGGAATATGGTTTGGAAGGGGAAATTCATGATATGGATGGCTTCGATTTCAATTCTCTCTCTTCGAAAAAGAGGGTGCTGATAGTTTGCTCAACATGGGGTGAAGGTGAGATGCCAGATAATGCCGAGGATCTGTGGCAGTTCGCTGCCTCAGAGTCCGCATCAAAGCTAGATGGACTTCATTTTGCAGTTTGCGCTCTTGGCGACACCAGCTACGAGTTCTTCTGCCAGTCGGGTAAGGACTGGGATGGTCGCCTGGAAGAATTGGGGGGCAACAGGATTATCGAAAGATTAGATTGTGATGTAGATTATGATTCCCCAGCGGCTGAATGGACTTTGGAAGTTCTCCCCGCTCTTGCTGCTATTGATAGTACTGGACAATTCCACGAGGAAATGGTGGATGTAATCAAATCGTATGTCGATGGTTCTTCCTCAGGTGCCGAGGGCGAGGACGGGTTCTCAATTCCCGATTTGAAATCAGAACCTATTCAGGTAGAAGTTGATGTTTTCAGATACGATCCGGAAACTTCCACGTCAGGAACAGATACTTGGCTCTGCTCATTTCCCAGGAATATCTCGGTACTTGATGTCCTCAGGGCTTTGAAGACTTCCCAAGACGGGTCCCTTACTTTCAGAGAGGGTTCTGTCGACGACCCCAATACTGCAATTTCAGTAAATGGCAGGCTAGTAATCCCTGGATTGACTCGTCTAGACTCAGTCGCACCAATTCGTGACGATTCAGTATCTCTCAGAATCTCTCCACTCCCCGGTTTCGATGTAATAAGGGATCTTGCAGTTGATCCATGGTCCCTCGAAAGGAAGAGGGAGGCCAGTAAACCTTGGATGGTTGCTGCCACCCGTGAAGGGGCCCATACTCCGCAGGGTGCTATTGGGACCATGGACCCTGCAACTGCTTCCCAGATCCATGCCATAAAGGATTTCCAGAGCCATATGATAATGCATGCAAGCTCCGATGCAGTACCCCATGCCAATGGATATCTTGGTCCGAGCGTAATAGTGTCATCTTGGGCAAGAAGAAATGACCCTCGAATATCGAAATCTAAGATGGATGAAATAGACGAACTACTTTCATCATCAAATGGCATCAAAGCAGAGACCGACTTCGCACCTATTAGACGTCAGGAGGCAGTCCCGCGAGAATCCTGCCAAGCTCTCCTCGAAGCAAAGAACTCAGTTCTCACTGGGGATGGATTCAATGGGAAGCATGGTAAGCACGTATACTGGTATGCTTGGACAGTGAAGAGCAGTGGGATGGTAAATGACACAGTAATCTATCGTCAGGCTCTAGGTCCATTCGCCCTTCTTGGGAATCTATTTTCGGGAGTTACTGCTAGGATGGTGCTTGGCTTCACCAGGACTGGAGGAAATATGTTCAATGGCCAACTTGGGATGGTAGCGCCGCCAGCAGGAATTGGCAAGATGCCAAAACAATTCAATTCATCAGTTGATGATCATCATCAGGTGATCGCTATTTTCAACGAGATGGATGGTAGATTCTGATGGCAGCAAAGTTTGCTTATCATCCAGGTAATGTGGCTCACAGTAGTGCTACTGAAGTAGCTCAGACGATGGCTCCAGCATCAAGGTCATTGGGAATCACTCTATTTCCAATCAAAGGTGCAACTAGTTGCGGAGCAGGAATAATCAGACAAGCTAACGAGAATCTCCAAATCACTCTCAATGCGAGAAACTTTGCTATTGCCGAGTCAATGGGCTTGGACATCATTACGCCGTGCGCTGCCACGGCTGGTAATCTTCACGAAGATTTGACTAGCCTGAAAGAGGACCCATTACTACTCGCCAAAACAAATGAAATCCTTCAGAAAACCTCTGGACTAACTTTCAAGGGAGATTTGAGAATCCATCACTTGCTACACGTTCTGGTAGATGAAATCGGTTTGGACAAGGTGGAAAGTAAGCTAAGAAACCCACTTAGGTTCGCTATCGCCGGCTACTATGGCCCCAATATCCAACAGGAAGGTGCCTGTGGAGGGGATGATGTTTTCGATCCATGCTACATGGAACTCCTAATCGAATCACTTGGCGGCATTCCAATTGATTGGGAGAGCAGGACCCAGAGCGTAGGAGTCCCGGGCCTTTACTCAGAGGAGCCAACGGTGCTGAAGCAAATCGCTTCTGTAATTTCTGATGCAAAGACAGAGGGGGCCTCCCTAATTGCCAGTGCCTGCACCCTATCACATACCGTGCTTGACATCTACCAGGGCAAGGCAAGTAGGCAAACTGGCATTTCTACTAATATTCCGGTTATCCACCTCACCGAGCTGCTAGCATTTGCCTTTGGACACCACAACAACAGGCTAGCCCAACTAAGGACCAGAATAGCGGTAATAGGCGATTAGAACTGGTCTAGTCCCGTTTGTCCCGATGGTCTGAAGTTACTATTTGGAAGTGAGCTACCCGAACTCGGCTTTGCCTCCTTCGGAGTCAGGTCCTCCTTCGCTAACTCCCCCCTAAATCTTTCACGCTCCTCAATAATGTACTCGTACGCAGAGAAGACCCTATCAGGGGTCTTTACGCGAAATCTCCCCATATTCTTCAGATCACCATGACGTGGACCATTCAACTCTCTCGAAACTCTTCTGAGTATCTTGTGCATGAACTCCTCCTTCCTCCTTGCAGATTCCTTGGCACCCTCGTCTCGAGTCCCCTCGGCAATTAGGACCACAACTTCCCCCGCCCTCTTCCTTCCAGTCCTGCCCCTCCTCTGGATAGTCCTTATCTCACTTGATACTGGCTCATAGAAAACCACCAGATCCGCACTCGGTATATCCAAACCCTCCTCTCCGACAGAGGTAGCAACCAAAACGTTTGATTTTCCATCTCTAAAATCAGCCAATCTAGAAATCTGCTCTTTGGCTGATAATCCACCCGAGCCATATCTACTAGATTGCCCTATGAATTGGGCAGCTCTAATTCCATCGAGTTCAGATAGCGCATCTTCCAGTGCTTCAACAGTATCTCTAAAGTTAGCAAAAACAATCACCCTAGAATCTGCGTCTCTCCTGATTCTTTCCCTAACAAGCCTCCTAACAGCTCCAACCTTTGAGTGAATCTCATCCATTTCAACCAATTGCTTGAATAATTTTTTAATTCTCAAATCCTCAAGGAAAGTAGTCGATGATCTACTTTTACTATCCTCGGATTCCATCCTTTTGAGGAAGTGTCTGGATGCACCAACCCCCTGACAAAGTAAGTGATTAATCAGGTGGTGCAACCTCATAGCAATTGCAATCTGCGAGGATGAGCCATACCCGCTAGGATTACCATCGCGGATCGCCGTTTGAGCCCTTTCCATCGCATTGGAAAGGCCTGCTTGGCTAATAGGGCCCGGCATAACATAACTTCCAATCCTCCTTTCTCTGTCAACTATCCCTTCCTGCCAGATCCTAAGAGGTTCAGCTAGATCTCTAATCTGAACGGGGACCTCCACGCAAATTTCATCCACATCCAGTTCAGCCAGATAATCCGAAAGTAGCGGATCATCCTGAGTTCTAAGATGGATTCTTTCAATTCTCAGCCTCCTACAAACCTCTTCGATCTGAACTTTTCTAGATCCAGGACTTGCAGTGGTCGCTAGGATTAGTGGTTTTTCAGACTGGGAGGCATATGCATCCACAACTTCTGCCATTGCGTGATCACCAGTGCAGTGATGGGCCTCGTCAACAACTAGCAAACTACAATCTCTTAATGTTAGTATGCCATTATTACAATCATTTCTAACTACCTGGGGGGTAGCGAAGACAAGTTTTGACGAACCCCAAAGAGATTTCCTTTTTGTCGAGGGATTCTGTCCACTTAGTGAAATTGGATTAATTCTTTCAACATTCGAAATCACTGAACTCGTATTTTCCATATGCTGATTCGAAAGAGCCACCGTAGGAGAAATCACCAATGCCCAACCCCCCTCCTTCTCCAATCTCTCCACTATCGTCATCCATGCTACAGCCGTCTTTCCAGCTGCAGTTGGCAAGACAAGCAACATAGATCCAGACATTGCCTCATCCACTGCCTGAAGCTGATATGCCCTGGCCTGAACTGTTTCTGGAGCCAAACCCGGATGTACAACGAACATAGACACAGGGACCGACCTAATGGCCGGGGTTCAAAATAGTTCCATCCCAAAAACAAGCAAACCACCACGTACGGGCGTGCCGAAGCACCCCGATTCGTTCAAATAGGGTATGTTTGTCGCAAGCCCGCTCACAGCGTGAGGTACCAGACACAAAGGGCTCTGCATAGCACCCCATAAACCAGAACCGCTTTCGTGGATCCGGTCCCGTGTCACGGTACTTCCATAGCGCTGTTGCCCGGAATCCGCCCACGCGGTGGAGTCTGGTAAACACGGAGGAATTGCAATGGCAGACCGACACAGACCCCGTCGAGGTAGCATGGGCTATGGCCCTCGAAAGAGAGCAGTAAGAAAGTTCCCGAGAATCACTTCATGGCCAGAGGTAGACTCCTCAGAGGTTAGAGTTCAGGGATTTGCTGGGTGGAAGGCCGGCATGACTCACATTCTTGTTAGAGACACTAACCCCAAATCTACCTCTGCAGGACAGGAAGTTAGGAAAGCTGTCACAGTGGTGGAGACGCCCCCAATGAATGTCTTAGCGATAAGGGGGTACAGGATGACCCCATACGGGAAGCAAACAGCTGGAGAGGTATGGGCTGACATTTCTGAGAACCCCCCGCAGAATCTATTCTCGCGATATGCGAACCAAACCCGTGGAGAGAGAGACGTTGAAGAGGGTAGAAAGCCCGCAACTAGGGGTGGGAGGATTCCCAAGAGAGGTCCAAACTCGATTGAAGAAGCTACAAACGCTCTGAAAGAACAGGACTTGGTCGATATTAGGCTAATCGTGTGTACTCAACCGGAAAAGGTTCGAAGCGTCCCTTCAAAAACACCAGAGATAATGGAGGTAGCCCTGGTAGGGAGTGACATCAACTCAAAACTAGATTGGGCTATTGACAGGCTCGGAGGGGAGATTGGCCTTGAGGACGTATATGATGTAGGTCAGGAAGTAGATGTGGTAGGCATTACAAAAGGCAAGGGGTGGCAGGGGTCGATCAAGAGATTCGGGCTGAAATTGCTTAGTCATAAAAATAGCAAGAGAAGGAGACAAGGAGGGAATATGGGTGACTTCGGTACAGGTTATGTCAGGAAGACAATCAGACAGGCCGGTCAGGTTGGATATCATAAAAGGACTGAACTGAATAAGAAGATCCTGAGAATTTCCAATCCTGAAGAATCGGAGATTACTCCTGCAGGAGGATTCCTAAATTATGGGGAGGTTAAGAATCCCTACATGATTGTCCAGGGCAGTCTACCAGGCCCATCAAAGAGACTTCTAAGATTCAGAGATGCCACTAGGCCTAGAAAGGTGGTTGGCGATGTCGACGTAACCTATGTCAGTACATCAAGTAAGCAGGGAGTGTGATGATTTGAAGACAAAATCCTACAATCTGGTCAACTCTGTTATCCAGGAAGAGATGGATGCCGGACTTCTAGCAGAAACCTACACGGTAGAGGTAAACGACGGTAAGCCAGTAACCCTACCTGCACCCTTTTCATCTGAAATCCGAGAGGATATCGTCCGATCTGCTGTACATGCTTCCCGAGCTAATCGAAGACAGTCATATGGCCACAGAGAGCACGATGGCAAGAAAGCCCCACAACCCGGAATGAAGCATTCAGTTGAATGGTGGGGAAAGGGAAGGGGAGTCTCAAGAATAATGAGGAAAACAGGTCAGAGAACTGGGGCCCAGAATCCTCATACACGAGGCGGCAGGAGAGCGCATGGGCCCAAGGTGGACAAGGACTGGTCCCAGAAGGTAAATTCCAGAGAGAGAAGAGTCGCTCGAGATTCAGCAATAGCAGCCTCTTGTGATTCAGATACAGTTTCTTCAAGAGGCCACAGATTCGAAGAAGGACTAAGATTTCCAATTATAATCGACGACTATGTAGAGTCGCGTTCAGATTCAGATGAGAAATACGAAATCGAGAATCTACCATTCCAGAACTCAACTAGAAAATTTGTAGCAATGATGGAGGGGTTGGGCCTCTCAGATGATCTAGAACGATCAAGAAAAGGTAGAACGATCAGGGCCGGAAAGGGCAAAATGAGGGGAAGGAAATATCGTACACCTAAGAGCATGTTGCTTGTAGTGGCCCAGAAGGGTGGACTTGATAGGGCAGCAAGAAATGTCCCCGGCGTGGATGTCGTTACTGCAAAGGACCTTTGTGCTGAAGATTTAGCTCCCGGGGGAGATTTAGGCAGACTAACAGTTTGGACCAAGTCCGCAATAGAGGCTTTGGAGTGATAATCATGGATCCGTACGACGTCATAATAATGCCTTGGATTACTGAGAAAACTCTCGAGGCCAGGAGAATTTCTGATCCTGAAGGCGGTCATATGGAGAATAATAACAGAATAGAATTCATTGTTCGTAGGGAGGCTACCAAGAAGGACATAAAGGAAGCCATCGAGACACTTCTAGAAGTCAAGGTCGCCAAAGTTAATGTCAAGATTAACAGGACAGGAAAACACGCTAGTATTCGTTTGGTCGATGGTTATGATGCCGAGGAGGCAGCTCTCAAGCTGGGAGCATTCTGAGGGGTTTTACTATGGGTAAGAGGACACGTTCACAGCGCAGGGGTTCGAGCCCCAAAAATAGGGTTTCAAGCCACAGGTTCCCCGCTGCAAATCGTTTACCGCGCGTTAGGGGTGAGATTGCAGAGGTGGTGGATTTGGTCCATAGTGCAGCCCATACTGCTCCGCTCGCCAAAGTCAAGTTCGAAGATGGATCAACAGCCCACTTAGGTGCACCAGAGGGTATCGCCGTAGGTCAGACCATAGCCTTCGGCGATAAGGTCGCTCTCAGGCCAGGAAACGTAACAACTCTCGATCAGATTGCAGAGGGGACTCAGATTTGCAATGTAGAACTGCGTCCCGGCGACGGAGGAAAGATAGCTCGTTCTGGCGGAAACTCAGCAATGATAGACACAAGGATGGGGGATTACGTCAGAGTCCAACTCCCTAGTGGGAGGACAAAGGACTTGCCCGCGAAATGCAGAGCTACAATCGGCGTTTTAGGAGGGCATGGTCGGACCGAAAAGCCACTCCTAAAGGCTGGAGCAGCCCATCATAGGGCAAAAGCAAGAGGGAAACTATATCCAACGGTGAGCGGAGTTGCAATGAATCCAGTAGATCACCCTCACGGGGGTGGAAACCACCAAGCAGTTCACGGTCCAAACTCGGTAAGCAGGAATGCTCCACCAGGTAAGAAGGTCGGCAACATTGCACCCAGTAGGACCGGACGAGGAAGATCCAAGAAGGAGTAGATTAGATGGCTAGGAAGAAGAAAATGTTCAGATCGGCCAAGATGGCCAGAAGACAGGCCAGAAAGAGGAGGTCGAAAATCTCCGAGAGGAGGAAGAAGGAATTCAAGTGGAGGGGTTACTCAATGGATGAACTGTCCGAAATACCCCTTTACCCCCCAGAGGAAGATCCCGATGCTGTTTCAATAGCCACTTTGATGCCTTCTCGTGTTAAGCGATCCCTTGCCAGGGGACTCGACCAAGAATGTGAGAAACTTCTTGATAGGATTAGGAACAGTAATGGGAAGCCCATCAGAACACATTGCAGGGGGATGTACATTCTTCCTGAGATGGTTGGTTCAACAATAGGTGTCCACGACGGTCAGAAATTCGTGAATCTAGAGATTATACCGCCAATGATTGGACATTCATTAGGCGAGTTTTCAAAGACCAGGAAGTCTGTAACACACACCGGACCAGGTGTGGGTGCTACAAGATCTTCCCAACATGTGTCACTAAAGTGAGGTGAATTAAATGAGTAGGAGACAAGGAAAGGCACAGAGCGGATACAGCCAGCTCTTAGAAGGATCAAACCTAGTCACCGCTAGAGCAGTTAACCTGGACTGCCACCATAAGCACTGCTACCATATCGCTAAGGCAATACGAGGAATGAATGCAGAGGATGCATGTGAATACCTGGAAGAAGTTATGGAAAAGAAGAGTGCTATACCCTATCGGCGAAGGTCAAGGAAAGGTAGGGGTGGAAATACCATGGCAGGCCATAGAAAGGGTAAGATGGGGCCCGGCAAGTTCCCCAATAAAGCTTCATTAGAATTCATCAAACTGATTAACAGTGCCATGGACAATGCAAGACAGAGATTCGACGATATTGACGCTGAAGATATGGTGATTACCCACGTAGCTGCCCATAGGGGGCAAGTCGCAACAAACTGGAGGCCGAGAGCACAGGGCAGGGCAACGCCCAGCAATCACTACCAAGTCAACTTGGAGATTTTTCTCGAATACTTCGATGAAGAATCAGAATTGGAAATCGATGACGAGGAGTTCTGAGGTGAAGATATGAAGGAGAATACTATTCAAAAGATGATTAACCGGAATGTCGAGAGACAGTTGGTAAGGGAATATCTCCTAAAAGAGACTGAGAGGGCAGGCTTTGGGGGACTAACCTTCAACAGAACTCCCGAGGGAACAAAGGTTACTCTCAGGGCAGAACAGGTAGGAAGAGTCATTGGTAGAAGGGGCAAGGTCATTCATGAGCTCCAGAGGAGACTTCAGGAAGACTTCAATCTCTCAAATCCACAACTCGAGGTAGAGGAAATAGAAGAATCAAGAACAAACGCCCAGGTAATGGCAAGTAGGCTCGCGAGCTCACTTGAGAGGGGCTGGTTCTTCAGGAGAGCAGGGCATAGTACTGTTCAGAACATCATGGATGCCGGTGCAAGAGGGTGCATAGTAATCCTTAGTGGCAAGATCACAGGGGCGAGGCACCGCGTAGAGAAATTTCAGAAGGGCCATATCAAGTACTGCGGGGAGACTGCTCTACAGCTTATGGACGTAGGATTCTCAACCGCTGTAAAGAAACTTGGGACGATAGGCTGTACAGTTAGAATAATGAGGCCAGGAACGAAGCTTCCCCATGAGATTTCAATACAGGAAAGAAGTGAATCAGGACTCCCAGAGCTTGTACAGGCCTCAGGGTTCGTCCCTCTGGGTCTAGAAGAGGCATTAGAGAAGGCCTCTAAGGAGGAGGAGTGAGATGTCGTACGTTAGCTCCAAGGAAATCGATGGGATGAACCAAGAACAGCGCGAGCTGACGTTGGCAGAACTCAGGGATGAGATGCTTCAGCTAAGATCTCAACAGGCTCTGGGAGGATCTGCATCAAATTCAGGAGCATACAAGCAGACCCGAAGAAGTATAGCTAGACTACTGACTAAGTTGAACCAGGAAAAGGAGGAGTGATTTGGCGGGGATTTGCAACCTTTGTGGGCTGCCAGATGAGCTATGTATTTGTCAGGAGATAGCCAAGGAGCAACAGAAGGCAGTGATTTCAGTGGTAAGAAGGAGATATGGAAAGATGGTTACAATGGTGGAAGGAATTGAAGATACAGCCATAGATATCGGCCAGTTGGCCAAGATCCTGAAGGGTGCATGCGCTAGTGGGGGCACAGTGAAGGGCAGAACAATAGAACTCCAAGGGGACCACAAGAAGAAGGCAGCTAAGGTTCTAGAGCAGAACGGGTACCAAGTGGAGGTCCGATAAATGTCCGATCTAATCAATCTCCCTTGGCTTTCTAGTACGATCGATATCATCGATTCGACAGATCCTTCTCTCGTCGGACTAACAGGAATAGTATTGGACGAAACAAAGAGGACAATCAAGCTCGAAACTGCCAGCGGAGAAAAAACGCTGGCCAAGAATACGATAATTTTCAGAATCGAAAACGAGGAAATCGACGGCTCACTTGTTGGCCAGAGGGCTGAAGATAGAATTGGAAAGAGATACAGGGGGCAATGAGATGAGGGATATCGGAGTCGATGTAATCAAGCCAGAAGGTGAATGGGACGGTAGTGAAACATGCCCTTTCTACGGTTCTCTCAGAGTTAGGGGGCAAATAATCAGAGGAACTGTGGCATCTACTGGTATGAAAGATACCATTGTAGTAGAAAGACAGGCTACAAGATACATGAAAAAGTTCGAAAGATATGAAAAGAGAACAAGGCGATATTCTGCCCATTTGCCCAGTTGTATAGGTGAGATAACTCCCGGTGAGAACGTTCGAATTATGGAGTGCAGACCACTATCTAAGACAGTAAAATTCTGCGTGATAGAGAAGGGGGGAGCGAATTGAAGGGAATCCCTGGAAGAGTCACATCCGGACTCCCCACCCAGGCTAGGCTAGACTGTGTCGACAACACGGGCGCAAAGATAGTGCAGCTAATCACCGTTCTAAATAAGGGGGGAGTAGCAAGGAGATACCCCTCCGCCGGAGTTGGAGACATGATCAGAGTCACAGTAAGGAGGGGGACACCAGAGACGAGACGCCAGATATACAATGCAATAATCGTCCGACAATCCAGGCCCTTTAGGCGGGTTGACGGTACTTGGGTCCAATTCGAAGATAACGCCTGCGTCATTACAAATGAAAAAGGAGACGTTCAAGGGTCTGATATCAAGGGACCAGTTAGCAGAGAGGCAGCCGAGAGGTGGCCAAGAATAGCCGCTACGGCTAAACAAATAGTTTGAGGTGAGATTTATGGCAAGTAGGAAAGCAGGAAAACAGAGAACCTCCCAGAGAGAAGCCCCGATTCATATTAAGCGAAAGAGAATGCGAGCCCGCCTCTTATCCGATGATCCCGATCTAAAGCATGTCAGATCAGTCACAATAAGGGTCGGAGACGAAATTGAGGTGACTAGGGGCGACTTCAGTCACCCTAACAGTATCAAAGCCGACACCAGAGGAAAGAGACTAGGGCAACCTCGAGGTAGATCAGGGGTTAAGGCTAAGGTTTCTTCTATTGATACGAAGGGCGGACACATTTTCGTAGACGGTCTTTCGCAGACTACTGCAGACGGCAAGGAGGAAGCAGTTCCCGTCAATCCGTCAAATGTTGTAGTGACAAAATTGTACGAAGGCGATCCAGTAAGAATCAAGAAAATTGTCGATAGGTCATCGGGAGGTGACGATAAATGAGCAGAAGTCACCACAAAAGGCTAGTTATGCCTAGAACTTGGCCACTCACTAGGAAGACCGATATTTGGGCCCAGAAGCCAAATCCAAGTGGGCACCCACTGGAGATGTGCATGCCTCTAGGCATCATCTTGCGGGATGTCCTGGGGGTCGCTCACAATATGAGGGAGGCAAAGAGGATTCTGCACTCGAGGCAAGTAATGGTCGACGGCGAAATTGAGGCCGATAGAGCGAGAGCAGTAGGGCTCATGGATGTCCTGACCATAGGCGATGAAAACTTCCGTTGTATTCTTGACACCAACGGCAAGCTAAGATACAGGCCAATTGCAAAGAAGGCGGCATCAAGCAAGATTTGCAGGTTAGTGGGCAAGTCCACAATTAAAGGCGGTATTACGCAAATTCATTTGCACGATGGAAGGAATATTTTGCTAGAAGACGCTTCCGTCTACAAGACTGGAGACTCACTAGTGATTTCACTCCCGGAGCAGAAGATTTCTTCACACATAGAGATGAAGAAGGGAGCTTTAGCTTATCTTACCGGAGGTAGCCACATCGGCGAGACAGCAATAATCGAATCCCAGGAAATTAAGAGATCCTCTAAGCCTAACGAGACAACTTTCCAGAATTTCGGCACAATTACCGATTACGTTTTCATCATCAGTAAGGAAACTGATATCCCATTGGAGGATGAGTCATGACCGAGAATTCCAATCCAATGCTTTCCCCGACTATTACCAAGGTAACAGTAAACATCGGAGTGGGCGAGGGTGGTCGCAGACTGCAACTCGCAGAGAAAGTTCTCGAGGTATTGACGGGAATGACGCCTTCCAGAACAATATCAACCAAGACAAATAGAGATCTTGGTACAAGGAAGGGAGCACCAATAGGTTGCAAGGTAACAATCAGAAACACGGAAAAGGTCGAATCCTTCCTTAAGGATGCGTTCTGGGTCAGAGACCACACGCTTCCTTCATACAACTTCGACTCTCAGGGAAACCTCTCTTTCGGAATATCCGACTACACAGACTTCCCTGACCAGAAATACGATCCAGACATAGGAATCTTCGGGATGGACGTAAACGTAGTCCTAGAGAGGCCAGGTCATCGGGTATCCAGGCGAAGAAGGAGGAAATCCAAGATTTCCCTTACCCATCGGGTAGGAAGAGACGAATCAAGAGAATGGTTCGCCAACAAGTTCGAATTAAAAATAGTGGAGGAGTAGAGATGGCACGTGATCACGGGGAAAGCATAGGCAGAAGCCTAGGTTGCAGAAGATGCGGACGTAAGAGAGGCATGATTCGGAGACACGGCCTCAGACTCTGTAGGCAGTGCTTCAGAGACGTTGCTCCAGACATAGGATTCAAGAAATACTCATGAGGTGATAAAAGATGCAGTTTGACCCAATAAACGATGCTTTTACGACGATATACAACGCAGAGAGTGCAGGAAAGTACGAGGTAACTATCAGGCCCGCCAGTAAACTTCTCGGAAGCATGCTTTCGATAATGAAAAGCTCGGGATACTTAGGAGAGTTCGAGAAGACGGAGGATGGCAGGGGGGGATCTTACAGAGTTTCTCTAATCGGTGCAATTAACAAGTGCGGAGTAATCAAGCCCAGACACTCAGTCAAAAGGTCAGATTTCGACAAGTGGGAATCAAGATACCTTCCAGCTAGGGATTTCGGTCTACTAATTTTAACCACTAATCAAGGAGTGATGGATCACTTCGAGGCGAAAAAGGAGAGAGTAGGCGGAAGGCTGCTCGCATATGTTTTCTGAGGGGGATTAAGGATGCCAAGAGTAGCAAAAGTTTCACATGATATTTCATTACCAGATGATCTCACGGTGAATCTCGAAGGGAGCGTGGTCACACTCTCCAAGGATGGGAACTCACTTTCTAGAGAATTCAAACACAACAAAGTCTTATTGAGGGAGTCAAGTGATGGGTTGGAGGTCTACTGTAATCTTCCTAGGAGGTCCGAGAAGGCAATCGCTGGAACATGGGCGGCACATCTGAGAAATATGGTAAAGGGAATGGAAGACGGTTTTGAATACAGATTGAAGGCCGTGTTTAGCCACTTCCCGATGACACTGAAGGTAGAAGGAAACAAATTCACAATCACAAACATGCTAGGCGAGAAGGTCCCACGGGTCGCCAAGCTCCCATGGTCGCCTGCTGAAGTAGATGTCAAGGTACAGAATAAGACCGACGTAATCGTCACTGGAGCAGACAGAGAGAAGGTAGGGCAGACCGCCGCAAATATTGAGCGAGCTTGCAAGGTTAAGAAAAGAGACCCAAGAGTTTTCCAAGATGGAATCTATATCACATCCAAGGGGGCATAGAAATGGCATATGAAGATAAAACAGTTGCCGAATTGAAGGATTTACTCAGAGAAAGAGGTCTACCAGTCTCCGGAAAGAAGGCGGATCTGATAGCTAGGTTGATCGATGGCGACCCCGATGAAACGGTAGATGAAAGACCCGAAGACCCCGAAGTAGAAGAAAGTCCCACAGAAGAATTAGACGTTCAAGATGAAGAAGACGAATTCTACGAAGACGGTGATTTCGAAGAATGGGATGAAATTCACACTGCTAGACAGAAACCGGTCCTTGACGAGGAAACCAAATCAGCACTCAAGCTCAGGTCAGACCAGAGTAAGAAGCAACCAGCATTTAGGAGACAGGAGTGGTTTAGGTATAGGAGACTGTCCAAGACAGGATACAGGAAGCCGAAGGGAAATGACTCAAAGATGAGGAAAAACAGGAAATATCGATCACCAATGGCCAGAGTTGGCTACGGTAAGATAGCATCGGCTAGAGGTCTGCACCCTTCAGGATTCCAAGAGGTGATGATTCACAAGGCCGGGCAATTGGATGGATTAGACCCAGAAAGACAAGCGGTAAGGATCGGCGGGAGTGTAGGGAATAGGAAACGATCCCGGATACATGAAAGGGCCGATGAATTGGGCCTGAGGATTCTAAACAGGCGTCAAATTGACAGGAAGGGGGATATTTGATGATTATCACAAACCAGAAGAGGATGGCCTCAGAGATTTTCTCACGGAAAGAGGGAAGAGTGGTGGGAATTCACAGAATTTGGGTTAACCCAGATTACCTCGGGGAAGTGGTAGATGCAGTTCAGAGGGAAGATGTCCGAGCACTAATTGAAGATGGCATTATTCGGGCCAAGCCGATAGGGGGGACCAGCCGTTCCAGAGCCAGAAAATCTGCCTTCCAGAAGTCAAAGGGAAGGAGAAAGGGCCAAGGTTCTAGAAGTGGCAGTGCGAACTCCAGGAGCCCACGTAAGCAAAGATGGATGTCAAAGATTAGGGCCCAGCGCAGGACTCTCAAAGAATTAAGGGAACAGGGCGCGATTACCCCATCACAGTATAGGCACTATTACCTAAAGGCCAAAGGGGGCTCTTACAGGTCGATATCACATCTGAGAAGCAGTATGGGCGCAGAAGAATCCATCACGGGAGTTGATGAATGATGGCAAAGGGTAGGAATCAGAGACTCAGGTTCAAGCGTAGAAGAAATGCTGAAACGGACTACCATAGGAGGTCAAGAATGTTAAGGGGGGGACTCCCTAGGGCAGTGGTTAGAGTATCTAACACCCAAGTCACATGCCAGCTTGTTACCTACCAGCCAGAGGGGGACAAAGTCATCTCATCGATTAATGGCAAGACTCTAGTCGATAAGCATAAGTGGCCCTCAAACGCTTCAAGGAAATCTACTCCTGCATGCTATCTAGCTGGATTCGCACTAGCCAAGTCCGCCATTTCCTCGGGTCACTCGAAGGCAATCTTGGACATCGGCCTGGCTGCCTCATCTAGCGGTAGCAGGGCATATGCCGCCCTCAAGGGGATGATCGAAGCAGGTCTGGAAATTCCTCATTCCGAGGACGTCCTCCCATCTGAAGGTAGAATTAATGGCGAGCATATCGACGAAGGATTGGCCAAGGCAGTGGAAGCAACCAAGAAGTCGATAGAGGGGGCGAAGTGATGACGGAGGAGCAGCAAGTGGACGAATCACCGCAGATTGCACCGGGTTTGGCCATGGCCCTTTCTCCTGAGGAGACCTCTGAAGAGGGCCCACGAAGGAGGGGCCCAGACCCATTAGCTGCACTCAGATCATGGACTCCCAGGACCAGACTAGGGAGGATGGTAATGAGCGGGGAGGTATTGACCTATGAGCAGGCCTTAGCTACTGGCTACCCAATCCGAGAAGTCGAGATAGTAGATGCCCTTCTTCCCGGCATAGATGATGACGTTCTAAGTGTGAATATGATTCAAAGGATGACCGACTCAGGAAGGCGTGTCAGATTCAACGTCCTTTGTGCTGTAGGAAACGGAGATGGATACGTAGGTCTGTCCGTCTGCAAGGGCAAGGAGGTCGCCAGCACAATCCAGAAGGCAATTAACCAGGCCAAACTAAAGCTCATCCCAGTTTTCAGGGGCAACGGCTCCTGGGAATCAGCAGAAGGGCCAGGCAACAGTATCCCCTTCAAGGCAACTGGAAGGTCTGGATCCACAAGGATCACTCTTCTACCAGCACCATCCGGGAAGGGACTCGTAATAGGCGACTATGGGCGTAGAGTCCTAAAATTAGCCGGGGTTGCAGATGTCTGGTCCAGATCATCAGGCCAGACCAGATCGACGATCAACTTCGCCAGAGCTACTTACAATGCCCTAGAGGAATTAAGCAGGGCAAAGGTCACCGATGAGGTGCGTGAAAGGCTGCATATCACCGTAGGGAGGAGGAACTCATGACATATCTAGTGATTAGGGTAAGGAGTGACAGAGGAGTCACTAAGAAGATCCGAGATACTATGACAATGCTAAACCTGACCAGAGTAAATCATGCTGTCCTTCTACCTCAGACGCCTCCCTACGAAGGCATGCTCCAGAAGGTCAAGGACTATGTCACATGGGGTGACGTCGGTGAGGAAACAATCACTAACCTTATCACGGAAAGGGGCAGGATGACAGGAGATAGGCCTGTAACAGATTCCGAAGTAAAGGAATTTAGTGATCATAAGTCGATTAAGGATCTTTCCAAGGCAATAGCCTCCGATCAAGCAACTACTAAGGATGTGGAGGGGATGAAGCCCGTATTCAGACTTCATCCTCCAAGGGGTTCAAAGGGCTGGGGAGGCATTAAGAGGGCCTATTCAGTAGGGGGTGCCTTGGGTTTTCGAGGAGATAACATTGGAGACATTGCATCCAGGATGTTCTAGGAGTTTTGTAATATGGTATCAAGGACGAACAAATTCCGTGGAAGAAGCCGCTATCATGGCAGAGGAAAGAAGGCAGGAAGGGGTGCTGGCAAGAGAGGGGGAAGAGGAAATGCCGGACTCAATAAACACAAGGTGATGACTCGTCTGAAGTACATGCCCGGACATTGGGGCATGCACGGTTTCAATCGGCATCCAGGGCTGAGGGTGGTTAACTCCTCAATAAATCTCGGTGAAGTTTCTGAAAAAGCTGACGGAAAATCAATCAACCTTACGGAGTTAGGATTCGACAAACTACTAGGCCGTGGGAAAATCGATAGACCCCTAAAAGTCATTGTCAAGGAAGCAAGCTCGAGGGCTGTTGAGAAGATAGAGGCAGCAGGTGGCTCAGTCGAGACCCATGATGGTGAGGATTGGGGTGAGTGGGAAGAGGAGTAGCTTCTCACTATTGGAGGCTAGAATATGGTGAATAAGAGCCCTAATTGGTTCGGAGTAGCCGCGATGTGCGCTATCTACTGGGGCGCTCTGTACTACTGGGTAAAAGACGAACTTTCGGCAGGCGGAGATGACCAGACACGCGCACTAATTCTCCTGGCATTCTCCTTCCCGTACATGGCTTTCATAATGTGGGGGACTATGACTGATCTCCCTGAGTCAGTAGCAAAAATTCCCGTCATAGGAAAGTATGCGAAGGCATATGCTTGGCTAGCCATCGTACTCTCTTTTGCATACTGGGGTTGGGTGGACAAAGCTGCATTCGGATTTCTGATGGTTGGGATAGTCCTTTTCGGATTAGCCACAGGGCTGGCCCTTTCTTGTTTGCTATACACCGGGGATGGCGGTAGTAGGCTATATGGCTTGAAGAGGCTTGTTGATGTATATCCCAGTATTTCTAAGCCTGAGGGTCATGTCAGATTCAACCAGAAGCTGTGGACAACTACACTCGTCCTGATCATATACTTCATGATGACTAACGTAATGATTTACGGGCTATCCGATACAACTCTCGACGTATTCTCTTCCTTCAGAGCAATAATGGCCGGAGCTTCCGGTTCTATCATGCATCTGGGTATAGGGCCCATAGTGACTGGTTCCATCATCATGCAGTTGTTCTCTGGCGCTAAGATCATACAATTGGACCTACAGGATTCCGCCGATAAGCAGCTTTACCAAGGCGTGCAGAAGATCCTGGTCCTGATAATGATTCCAATCGAATCCATCCCTCAAGTTTACGGATTCCTAGACCCCTCGCCATCTCTAATTCTCGACTACGGCGAGGGCTGGGCTGGTGCGGTGATTGTTTTCCAATTATTCCTGGGATCTCTACTTGTTTTCCTGCTCGATGAGCTTGTCAGCAAGTGGGGGATTGGAAGCGGAATTTCACTATTCATCGCTGCAGGAGTCGCCCAGTCAACGTTCGTCGGCACTCTATCGCCTCTCCCGACAGTCGAAGGCTCTCCTATGTCCTTCGAAAACCCACCTTCCGGCACCCTTCCAATGATTTTCTACACTCTCAGGACTGCAAGCAACTCCGAACTAGTATCTCAGAACGGCTTTGAGATGATGCTTCTGGAACACGCCAATCCAATCGTTGCCCTGATATCTTCGATCATCGTTTTCCTTGTGGTGGCGTATGCAGAATCCAGTAAACTAGAGCTACCGCTAACACACGGAAAGGTAAGGGGGCATCGAGGACAGTACCCTATAAGGCTGGTTTACGCTAGCAATATTCCAGTCATTCTGATGGCGGCGCTTCTTGCAAACGTCAACATGTTCACGCTACTCTTCCATAGCCACCCGACTCTTTCCACAGTCCCAATTCTGGGGTCAAATGGCGCTTGGAGTCAGTCCGAATGGTTCGGCTCTTACTACGAGGGTGCCACAACTCCGCATGATGGTTTTGCATGGTACAGCTCGATGGTGAATGGGGTAGGCGACTGGCTAATCCCACTTCTAAATCAGTCTGGTGATGCCCATGGGCACTCCCTGTGGCAAATCATGACTCACGTGTTTGTCTATGTATTCTTCATGACCGCAGGATCCACCGTCTTCGCCAAGTTCTGGATAGAGACCACTAACATGGGGGCAAAGGATGTTGCTAAGCAGATAGAGAGAACTGGTATGCAGATTCCAGGATTCCGAAAGAATCCAGTTGTGCTGGAGAGAATTTTGGAAAGGTACATACCGCCAGTAACTCTATTCTCAGGTGCCTTCGTGGGCCTCTTGGCCGCTGGAGCAGACTTGCTGGGGACAGTAGGAAACGCTACTGGAACCGGGCTCCTCCTAGCCGTAGGTATAATCCTAAGAACGTATGAACAGATTCAGAAGGAGCAGGCCATGGAGATGCATCCAGTGTTGCGTGAGTTCTTTGGCGCCGACTAGTGTACTGAAAGAAAGTCATGCCGGTCACCTCTCGTCACGTTCTTATACGGCATGAAGGTCGGCGAGACGCTACGTTGAGCTGGCGTTGGAGACCGAGCACTTAGTGCCATGACGTCTTCCATCAGGCTTGGCGATGCCGAGGAAGTGCGGCCACGAGACTTTTCGTGGTTTAGGAGGTTAACCACAATTATGACTTGGCCCCCGATAGGGGGTGCAAGAGCAGGGTATTTCATG
>MDTB01036823.1_pt1 | contig 29790 bp, 30 predicted proteins | sample 811161 | NCBI WGS metagenome assembly MDTB01 (sample SAMN05326650, study PRJNA326480) | marine metagenome | isolation source: seawater | place: Mediterranean Sea | collected 2009 | reverse complement strand
GTAGACCACTACGTTGATAGGCTGGGTGTGGAAGCGCGGTAACGCGTGTAGCTGACCAGTACTAATAGCTCAATTGGCTTGATTTATGCACTGAAAAAAGTTTTTTATTAATTAAATGATAAAAGAAATAAATACATTCAACAAAGCTATCAATTCTTTTCTAAACAACTCTATTAAACTAAAAAAAAAAGCGATATTAAAGAAAGTTTTTTTTATTAGAAATGAACAGGTTGAGAACTTTACACAAAAAATTAATTATTATTCTGCACTTTCAAACTTAAAATTTAATTTTTTTTTTTCTGGGTATGACAATAATCTTAATATACCAAAAAAAAAATACGATTTGATTATAATCTGGTTAGACTATTCTAGTTATAATATTAATAATGAATTTTTGAATTGGATAAAGAATAAGATAGACGCTTTAACTCCTCTTTGTAATTATGTTTTAGTCAAACCAATATTGTTACCAAACATAAGTTTAAAAAAAACTAGATACTATAATAATCTTTACAGAAAAAAAATTAAGAATGAAAAAGTTATTTTTTTAGATATTGCTGATGAGTTATTAAAAAGTAATAAAAATTTTTGGGATTTAGAAAGATCAGAATTTTTTGGGACAAAAACTTCATTGGACGGACAAAATTTGCTCTCTAAATTATTAGGTTTAAAAGTACTTCCATCATTGTTTAATCAAAAGATTAAGTCGATAATATTTGATCTAGATGATACTCTTTACAAAGGCGCAGTAGGAGAAGATGGGGTTAAAAAAATTTATTTAGATAAAAATCAGAAAAAAGCTGAAAAATTATATTCTTCACTATATAAAAACGGGACGTTGTTATCAATTTCAAGCAAAAATAATAGCAAAGATGTAAAGGAAGTTTTTAAAAAAAAATTATTAAAAAAAAAATTATTCTATCCTATTAAAGCTAACTGGGAGCCTAAATCAAAAAATATTAAAGATATACAAAAAATATTAAAAATAAGTTTTCAAAATATTTTGTTCATAGACAATAATATTTCAGAAATAATTGAAGTAAAAAAAAAAATTCCAGAAATAAATGTCTTTTGGTCTCATAACTCAGAGTCTTTAATTAATTGTCTGAAATATCATCCAAATTTAAGTGATTATTTTAATGCTGACTTTAAAGACATTAATATTAAGAGATTGAGTGATTTAAAAGCTTCTTTAAAAAGAAAAAAATTCATATTGAGTTCAAAAAATGATAATTATTTAGAAGATCTAAAAATAAAAATAGATTTCAGGTTAAATAGTAAAAAAGAATTTAATAGAATATTTTCTTTAGCAAATAAAGTTAATCAATTTATATTTACCTACAAAAGATTTAGCAAGATTCAAGTTAGAGAATATTATAAAAACTCTAATAAATTTGTTTTTACAATTTCATTAAAAGATAAATTTTCAGACAGCGGAAACGTAGGTGTAATTTTTTTTTCAAAAATAAACAATATTTTGTATTTAGATGAATTATGCGTTAGCTGTAGAGCTCTAGGAAGGAATTTAGAGAATTATTTTATTTTTTATCCTTTGCAAATTTTATCTAAAAAAATTAAATTCAATAAAGTGTTAATTAATTTTAAACGTGGATCTAAAAATAAGCCTGCTGAAACTTATTTTAGCAGTTTATATAAAAAATCTCTAAAACAAAAATCAACAAAAAAGAGAATTGAAATCCCTTCGTCTAAGATAGATAAAATCTTACCAAAAAAAAGAGATTTTACTATAAGTTTTAAAAATTAATTTTTAAATGATTTTAAATATTTTTTTTTACTAATTAAACTAAACTGATCTTTAATTAATAAATTTAAGCAAATGTTGTAATACGCTTTTACATCTGAGCAATATATATGTGACTCTCCTAATTTAGCAGATTTAACGATTTTGTTTTTCTTTAGTTCTTTTTTTAATTTCTTAAAATCACTTTCTAATTCTATATTTAAATATCTTACAAAAGATGTGTACTCTTCTTTTATTTTTTTCTTGTTTTTTACTATTTCAAAATTCGTATATTTATTATAATAATAAGGCACTCCTGCCATATATTCAGCGATGTGATTAAATGGATTTCTTACATAATCAGCTCCTAAACTCAACATTTTGCCATTTAATCTCAAAAATTTTTCATAAGGCGATTTATAGCCATAGTTATGATGTGAGTTGTTTTGAGATACTAACTTTGACTTGTAACCAATAGAAGCTACAGAAAAAGCAGGGTGATTGCTTCTAATTGAATTTTTTAATGATAAAATATAATTAGCAAAACCTCCACTCGTTGTTACGGATTTATTATAATAAAACTTCCTTTTAAAACGTAAAGTGTCAAATGAATGACTGTTAATACATATTGTACCTGTAGGACCTATAATATTTTTTATAATTTTATAAAAACTTTCATAAACTTTATTATGAAAGTTTATATTTTCCAGTATTCCAAATTTATAGGTTTCCGGAAAAATAAAAACGGCATCTCCTTTTTTGATGCCTACTTTTTTAATTGCTCTTTTTACATCATCTAATCTATAAATTTTCATATTATTTTAAAAATTTAAGAATATTCTTTATATTTGCAAAAGTGCTTCTTTCTATTTTACTTATTTTAATTTTTTTTTTAGTTATGTTTTCTATTTCACTTATCAATTTAATTACCATTAATGAATCTAATAGACCATTATCAATAAAACTAACTTGTTTTTTATTTAGAAAAGGTTTAATTTTAGGGTTAACTTTTAATAATATTTTTATAATTTTTTTTTCATCTAATTTCATTATTTAAATTTTTATAGTTAACTTTTATTAAAGTAAATATATTTAATTTTCATTTATATTTAATAATATAATTTAATTCCATATATAATAATTATTGATAGAATAAAATTATTTATATATCTTTGTTTAATAAAAATGATTAAAGAACTCTCAAAACTAGATGAAGTTATAAATTATCAAAGTGGTTGCATAATAAGAAAACTTAATCAAAAACAGCGTAAAATATATAATCTAATAGATAAATATTTAGATGAGTATGCAAAATTTCATAAAATGAATGTTAAACAAATATTGAATTGCCATAAATCTTTTATGAAGCGATATATCAAAGATTTAACTGAATTTGAAAAATCATTCAAATACCCTTATCAAAAAAAAAATCATAATCCAAAAATAGACAGGGTAACTTACGATATCGCATTAATTATGTCCTGCCTTTTATTATCTCACAGATTTGAAATAATGTATAATGTTTCAAATTTAAAAAATTATGGAAAAAAAACTTTGGTACTGGGCGCAGGTTCGGGACTAGAGATTTCATTAATCGAAAAAAAAATAAAAGTATATGAGATTTATGATTTGGAAATTAGTAAATTTATAAAAAAAAGGTATAAAAATGCAAAAATACATCAAAAAATTTACAGTCGAGATATTGCTACAAAATACGACAGTATACTTTGTATTGAATTATTAGAACATTTAAAAAAACCTTATGATTTATTATCTTTGTTATACGACTCAATTAATACAGGTGGTAGCTTACAAATAACGACAGCTAAAAATATTCCTCAATTTGATCATTTTTATAATTTTACAAATAGCTCAACTTTTGAGAAAAAATTAATTTCTTTTGGTTATAAAATAAAGAAAAAAGAAATTATTAATCATGAAAACTTATTATCAAAATTTAAGCCAAATAATATTTACTATAATCTAACCAAGTAAATTAAATATTTTAAAATAAATTTTGAAATTTTTATAAAAAATAAATTTTTTTTTGAAAACGTTACCTTACCAAACTGTTCTTCCGCCATCTACTATCAAAGTTTGTCCGGTCATATAAGAATTATCATCACTTGCTAAAAACTGCAGTGATTTTATATAATCTTTTTTATTAGCTAAACGCATTAAAGGAACTCGCTTTTTAATATTTGTCACTAGATATTTCGGCTGATTATTTAAAACAGATCCTAAAACTAATGTATTGCATCTTACGTTCTTATGCCCCCAATAAGTTGAAATATATTTTGTAATCCCATGAATTGCATGTTTTGAAATAGTATAACTTATAGGTTTAAAAGTTTTTAAGTTTTTAAGATTTTCATTTTTATCATAAATTCTATGATCAGGGGCAATTATCCCTAAATCAGATGAAATATTTATTATTTTACCATTATTACTCTTAGACATTTCCTCTCCAAATACCTTGCAACAATTAAATGTTCCTAATATTCCTACGCTAATTTCACTTTTAAGCCTAGATAATGAGTAAGATTCAATTCTTGATTCACTATTTTTTTTATTAGCTATCATTTTAGGGTTCAAGTCTGCGTTGTTTACGAGACAATCAACCTTGATGTTATTTTTGCGCAGTTTAATTTTCAAATTTTTAATTTCTTTTTCAGAAGTTATATCGCAACAAAAAAATAATATTTTAATTTTTTTAAATTTTTTTTTTATTCTTTTTTGTAAGTTAGCGAGTTTTTTATAATCAAGGTCTATAAGAACAACATTATAACCAATTGATACTAAAGCTTCTACGTGTGATGGACCTAGTAATCCAGCCGCACCTGTAACGATAGCATAATTATTTTTTTTTAAGTATCTCATTAAAGTTTTTTATTGATTTTTTCATATCTTTGATAAAATTTTTATCAGATCTAAATGTTTGAAACGTGAAATCGTTTAAGTTTTTAAATTTTTTATAATTTTTAAACACAAAACTTAGCTCCTCAAAATTTTTTGGTATAACTTTACTTTTTCCATAAAATTTATCTCTATATTTTACATGAATTGCAAAGATTTTATCAGATATTTTTTTTAAGTAATCCTCAATTTTAAAACCATTGGCTCTTATATTTCCTAAATCTAAAAGCACGCTTAATTTTTTTAATTTTCTTTGATCAAGAAACATTTTTAAAGTCGCTGGGCTCATGTCTGTTTCAATACATATTTTTGATTTTTTCCCCAATTCGTCAATTATTTTAGATAACTGGTTAGTCACCTTCTTTTTATCTTCATCAAAATAAATTCGAGATTTTTCTTCCACAGGAAATGTTATCCTATTAATTTTTATCTTTTTTTGTATATTGATTATTTTTTTTAAAATCCAATTTAAATTTTTTGTTGAAATTTTTTGCAAGGGTTCATTCATAACTAAATCAAGATAAATTGAATTTATTTTCAACTTTGCAATTTTTAATCTTTTTTTTATATCTTCTAGATAAATGTTGTTAAAAATTGGATTAGAGTAGTCTGAAATAATCCATTCCATGCTATCGAAGCTTAATTTTTTTGCAATATTTATCTCATTTTGCCAATTATCGATTGGAAAATATTGATATTTATCTCCGATTTTTTTGGATAACCGACCCATTACATAAGAGTATATAATTTTTTTATTCTTTACTATTTTCATTTTAATTTTAAAGCCAGCTTTAATGATTTAATACCATTTAATAAATCATATTCTTTTTAATTTTCTTATTTTTTTTTATGCAATTTATGAAATATTTTATTTGATTTATAAAAATTTGATTTCTGTCAAATTTTAAAAGGATGGATTTTGTTTTATTATTTTTGAAAATGATAATTTTTCCACTATTTAAATCACATTCAATTTTACCTTTTTCACCTATTAAAAGTATCGATCTTTTTTTTGGTCTTTCATAATAGTTCAAATGAAGCAAACATTTAATTTTATAATTTTTTTTAACTAACTCTAAATTTGCAGTCACATTATCCTCTACATTAATTTTTAAATTGGATATTTTTGAAGGATAAGTTTTTTTTACATTTATCTTAAATCCATTAAATAAAAAAAATAAATAATCTAATTCATGAATTTGAGTTAAAATAACTCCACCACCAAGCTCTTTTCTGGCAGCGTATGAATTAACATAGCTCTCATAAGGATGAAAATCATCGATATGCTCACCATGATGAATAAATATATTATACAGTTTCCCTATTGTTTTTTTTAATATCAATTTTTTCAAACTTAAAATAATTGGATTAAACTTAAGCTGAAATCCCATCATACTTTTTAATTTAGGTTTTTTATGAATTATTTTTTTTAATTGATTTATCTTTTTTAGACTGGACCCAATAGGTTTTTCCACAAAGATATTAATATTTTTCTTTAACAATTCTATAGCCTCTACGACATGGTATTTCGATGGCGTACATATGAATGCGGCATTAATATTTTTAATTTCTTTAAAATTTCTAAAATTTTTAATCTTATAAATATTTTCAATGCTTCCTTTTTTATAGTTATTATTTTTGTCTAAAAGTGGTGTTATATATTTTCTTCTCAAAGAGAAGAATTTAAATTTTTTGCTTATAGATTTTAGGTTCCTTAAGTGTCTTTGACCGATAGAACCTAAACCAAGAATAAGTATATTCATGACATATATTTTAAATTAAGATTGATTGTTATATTAATTTTAAATAATGTTCAAATATTGAACATAACTGATCAAATAAAATAGATTAATTAAATGGTTAAAATTAACAATAAATCAGATATTTTTTGGGTTTTTATACCTGCTAGAGCAGGATCAAAAACAATTAAAGATAAAAATATAATAAAATTTAAAGGCAAACCTTTACTAGCTCATTCAATAATTTCAGGAAAAAAATTAAAATTAGGCAGGGTTGTAGTGTCATCAGACTCCAATAAATATTTAAAAATTGCTAAAATTTATGGTGCTGATTTATTGCATCAAAGATCAAAAAAATATTCTAAAGATAAAACTTCAGATTTAGAGGTATTTAGAAATTTTTTATTTTATTTAAAAAAAAATAATATAAAGCCACCTAAGTTTTTTATTCATTTAAGGCCTACTACACCAGTAAGAACATTAAAAACTTTAAAAAAAGCTATCAAAATGTTTCTCAGAAATAAAAATAAAATTTCTGCGATGAGATCAGTAAGTGTAATGTCTAATCCTTCTCAAAAAACGATGAAGATAAGAAATAATAAACTTTGTTCAGTTATTAATAATAGTTTTAATCTTGATAAATATAATGAGCCAAAAGAAAATTTTGAAAAAACTTATTTACCTAATGGCTATATTGACATAGTTTTAACGAAAAATATTGAAATTAAAATTTTTCATGGAAAAAAGGTTTTGCCATTTATAATAAATGAATTTAATTCAGATATAGACAGCAAAGATGATCTAAAGTATGTAAAATATAGGACAAAATAAAATGATAAAAATTATTTCAGAAATAGGCATTAATCATAATGGTGATTTAAATCTTGCAAAGAAAATGATTGATGAATCAAAAAACTCAGGCGCAGATCTAGTTAAATTTCAAAAAAGAGAGATAGATCTTGTTTATAGCAAAGAAATTTTAGATCAAAAAAGAGAAAGTCCCTGGGGAACTACAAACAGAGATCAAAAAATTGGATTAGAATTTGGAGAAAAAGAATATGATCAAATAGATAATTATTGTAAAAAAATTAATATTAAATGGTTTGCTTCAGCTTGGGATTTAAAAAGTTTAGAATTTTTAAAAAAATATAATTTAGAATTTAATAAGATCGCATCTGCTATGATTATAGATAAAAATTTTTTAGAAAAAGTAGCTGAAGAAAAAAAGTATACCTTTATCAGCACTGGCATGTCTACTATGAAAAATATTGAGGAAGCTGTCAAAATTTTTAGGAAAAAAAATTGCCCTTTTGAACTAATGCATTGCGTTTCTGCTTATCCCTTCGATGATACCAAGGCAAGTTTAAATTTAATTCAAGTATTGAAAAATACTTTTAAATGTAAAGTTGGTTACAGCGGTCATGAAAAAGGCGGTTTAGCAATCTCTTGTGCTGCCGCAGCTTTAGGAATTTCCTCATTAGAAAGACATTTTACTATAGATAGAACTATGTATGGAAGTGATCAATCAGCTTCTTTAACTGCAAAAGGTTTTAAAGAACTAGTTGGAAGTGTGAGAAAAATTGAAAAAGCTCTAAAAGGTGAAGAGACTAAAACTATTCTTGATATCGAAGAACCAGTAGCAAATAAATTAAGAGCCCATATAAAAGCGAACTAAATGCAATTAAAACTTAAAAAAACTATTTCAGAGTCCATAAGATTAAAAAAAAACTTATTTAAATTAAGTAAAAAAATTGACTTAGCAGTAAATTTAATTTCAAAGACCTTGAAAAATGGAAACAAAATTTTTACTTGTGGAAATGGAGGATCAGCGGCTGATGCACAACACTTAGCCGCTGAATTTTTAATAAGACTTAGGCCTAAAATAAACAGGAGACCATATCCTGTGATTGCCTTAGCTCAAGATACTTCAACAATTACTGCATGTGGAAATGACCTAGGTTATGATAATTTATTTAAGAGAAATTTAGAAGCATTAGCAAGCAAACAAGATTTACTTATTGTTTTTTCTACCTCAGGTAATTCAAAAAATATACTAAAAGTGATTAAATTTGCGAAATCAAGAAATATTAAAATAATAAGCTTTTTAGGTAATAAAGGCGGCAAATGTAAAGGTTTAAGTGACTTAGAATTAATAGTCCCAAATAACAATACTGCTAGAATTCAGGAGTGTCATATTTTTTTAGGTCATTTTATTTTCGAAAATGTTGAAAATTTATTATTAAAATAATTGAAATATGAGAATAACTTTAAAAAAAAAAAATTTTTTCATCACTATTTTTTTAATTCTATCTTTTTTCTCTCTTACCGCTGTCATATCAACTAATTACTACTCAGAACCCTCTTATGTAAGAGGAAATGAGGGGTATTTTGAAAAATACAAATCCGAAATTGGACTAACTGAAAAAAGTAGAATTCATAGGGAATTTAACGGCGGTTACGCAGGTGATGCCATTCAATACATAATGATTGCGATGAACAAGGAAGAAATTAGTCATACTCCATATACATATAGAATACTAGTTCCAACATTAGCAGGTATAATAGCAAAACCATTTGTTGATCAAAATTCTAAAACTTATGAAGATGATTTGTTTAAAAAAATTTCTTTTATTTGGAGAGGAATAAACATAGCATCGTGTTTTCTTTTAATATTAATTCCAATAATTCATTTTCATAAATATATATTTTCTACTAAAGTTCCTTTTGAATTTCCTCTTATATTATTGATGAATGTTTTCAATATGGGGGTGATTATGACGGCTCCATTTTCTTTATTAGATATTCCCACATATGTAATTATTACTTTAGGCGCCAGTTTTTTCTTTAATAAAAATCTTAAACTTTTAGCATTAACAGCTTGCATTGGTGTTTTTGTCAAAGAAATAACTTTAATTTTAATGTTGCCAATTCTTTTTTTGGCTTTTTATGAATATAAAAAAAATTTGATTATAAGTTTTTTTAGTTTAGCACTTCCAATATTTATATTTATCATTTTAAGAATTTTAATTTCAGGAGATGCTTCAGATATGGGGCAATTAAGGTATAGCATAAATGATCCTTTAAATTTTTATTATTTTAAGAGACATGTTTATGAAATCGGAATATCTAATTTTCTTGCAAGAGTCTTCTTTGCTATTGGATTAATATCCATAATTTTTCTATTTCATAGAATGTGGTACAAAAAATTCAAAAAAGAGTTTTTGGTTATATTAGTTTTAATTTTTTCTGTTATAATTTTAAATTTACTATTAGCATCAGCAGTTATAAGAGTAAGTCAGGTTGTTACACCTTTTATAATTTTTTATATACTTGAAACCATAAAAGCTAAACATTTGAAACTATAATTATTGTGTTTGGAAAATTTATAAAGTTTTTTCTTATTTTAGTAAAATCTGAAATATTTTTGAGAAAACCTTTGTCAACAGAAGTTATATTTATCGGCAAACCTATCTTTCATTTTAATTTATTTTCCAAAGAAAACCTAGGCCAATTAGTTGCTAACAAAAATAATACCATTGCTGTCTGGAATGAATATTTTAATTTATTCATTATAATGAGATGTTTATTTAAATTTAAATTTTCATTTTTAGATTATTGCCAAGAATATATAAATGTCGCTAATCCAAAATTAATTATTTCATTTTTAGATAATTACGACCTTATTTACAAATTAAAGACTAAAAGTTCAAAAAAAATAGTAATTCAAAACTCTTATAGATATGGTTCAAATTTTTTAGATTTTAATAAAAAAAAGATTAACAGAAAGTCTATTGACCATATATTTGTTTATAATAAAAATATTGGTAACTTATTTGGTAAACATCTTGATGCCAAAATTCATTCAATTGGTTCATTTTTATTAAATAGTTTGAATCTTCAAAATACAAAACAAATAAAATATAAATACCTTTATATTTCTACTTACAGAAAAATAACTAATGATAAATTGAAGATTTCACCTTTTACTTCTTATGTTGAATTTCAAGAACAAGAAAAAAAACTAGTTAAAATACTATTCAAGTATCTATTAAAAAAAAACCAAACTTTAAATATCCTAGGCGGGAATAAATTTTCATTCAATGAAGAATATAGCTATTTTAAAGATATAATAGGAAATGATAAAAATTGGAATTTTATTAAACCAGAAAAAAGACATTATTCTTTTGCTTACGAATGTGTAAATTTATCTGAAATAATTCTTGGTATAGACTCTTCTTTACTTTACGAGTCAATAGCCCTTGGAAAAAAAACAATTTTTTTTAATTGTAGAGTTTTAGATGATTATTTAAGAAAGAATCGTTATTTTGGATGGCCAAAAAAATTTAGCGATGAAGGAACTTTCTGGATCAATAGTTTATCATTAGAGTCCATCGAAGAAAAGATCAATAATATTGAAAAGTTAAGTGATAATGATTGGAATAATATTATTGAAAATTACAAATCTTATTTCATAAATTATGATAGTAATAATAAAACTTTTCGTAATGTGGTATCAAAAATATTATAGTTAAAAACCTTTAAATTTTTTCCTTATCAAATATAATTTTACTATTCCTATTAAAGCATTTAAAATTTCACTTATTGTTACTGAACTCTCACCTCGAGTTCTATTTTTAAAAATAGTATTAGTTTCTCCAATCTTAAAACCGTTCAAATGAAGTTTTAGCAAAATCTCTGAAAGCATCACAAATCCACCACTTACTTTACCACAATTTTGAATAATAAATTTTGATGCATTAACAGAATATATTCTAAATCCATTAGTGTAATCTTTCACTGGCACTTCCAGTAAGTATTTCGCTAATATATTTGAAAATTTTGAAAATATTTTTCTTCTTAAACTCCAATTAACTATTTTGCTTTCTTTCAAATATCTACTTGAAATGAGCAAATCCAAATTTTCTTCATTAAATTTTTTTAAATTATTATTTATTTCACTTGGATCGTGAGAAAGATCAGCGTCCATTTCTATGAACAAATCGTATTTTTTTTTATTTAACGCTTTGCTAATACCAAATAAAACTGCCGAACCTCTGCCTTGCTTCTTACCTCTATTAAAATAATAAATATTTTTGAATTTTTTAATTATTTGTTCAATTCTTCTATTATTAGTGTCATCTACAATAAAGATTTCGCTATCTTTAACGTACTTAAAAACATTTAAAATTAATTTTTCTATACCGTCTTCCTCATTATATGTTGGTACTATAATTGCTTTCACTATGCTTTTATAATTTTTATCTAATTTTTGATATCAAATGCAATTTTTAAATACGTTAATTACTTTATTTAAAAAATTTTTATTAATTTTTTTGTTAGGAATGCCAATAAAAAAACCACATTCATTAATAATATCAGAGTTAACAAATTTTTCTTTTGTTTGTAAATTATATTTTAAGATTGAAGGTTGTTTTAAAAAATTTCCACTTATTATAGGCCTTGTTTCTATTCCTTTATCTTCAATATTTTTTATAAAAAATTTCCTTTTTTCCTTGTTTTTAATCAGTATAGGAATTGAAAACCAAAATGGCTCAACTAATTTATTTTTTTCAATAAAATAGAAATTCTCATCTATTTTTTTTACACTTTTAAGCGCTTTTATAATTTTATTTCTGTTATCGTTTCTCTCCTTTTTTAACTTATCAAAATCAGAAAATTGACTTAAACCAATTGCAGCAGATATGTCGGTAGGCCTCAAATTAAATCCAGAATTGTAAAAAATAAATCTTTTATCTAGCTTTGGATTTTGCATTGCAATTTTTTTTTCATTTCTAAGTCCTCTTGACCATCCATGGGAACGTAGTGACTTTAAAATTTCATAATCACTATTTTCTTTACAACATATCATACCACCTTCACCTGAAGATATCTGATGAGAACTGTAAAAAGAAAAAGTAGAAAAATCACCGAAATTTCCAAGATATTTGCCATTATATTTTGAACCTAAAGACTCACATGTGTCCTCAACTAAAAATAAATTATATTTTTTTATGATTTTCATTAATTTGTTCATTTCGGTTGAATTACCTAGGACATGTACTAACATTATAGCCTTAGTTTTTTTATTAATTTTTTTTACAAGTTTTTTTAAGTCTATATTTAAAGTTTTTTTATCTACGTCTATAAATACTGGTTTCAAACCTGATTGAATTATTGGCCATAAAGAAGTTGACCAACATAAAGAAGGCACCAGTACCTGATCGCCAGGTTTTAGTCTATTTTTTCTATATGGATTAATTAAACACTGAAAAGCCAAAAGGTTAGCAGAAGAACCAGAATTAACCATAAGTGAATTTTTAATTTTAAATTTTCTTGAAAATTTTTTTTCTAGTTTTTGAGTAACTTTTCCAATCGTAATTCTTCCTGATTTTATGACTTTAATAGCTGAGGTGAGATCTTTTTTTCTATAGGGATTCTCAACCAAAGGAAAAAAATATTTTTTCATAAATAATGTTTATTTAAATTTAAGCTGTATAATTACTACAATTCTTAATAAATAACTAACAATTTTATTTTACATTTTTTGTCAATTAATTAATTCTTTTGAAACCAGTATGGCAAACTGGCGTTTCAAGAAACATGTCTATAGAATCTGTCTTTTCGCAAATTTGAATTGTTTTGAAAACTTTATCTAAATTTTTAAGATATTTTTTTATTATCTGATCCGTATGGCTTACGCATGTAAATACTGTGCTACCAGCTAAAAATCCTTTTTTTAACATTTCTTGAGTTATTAAGGTTTTATATTTTAACCAATTTTTTGATTTTATTTCAAAACTTTTTATAGAGGAGAGGCCATAACAGTGTATTTTAAGTTTGTTTTTTTTTGCCAATTTTTTCCATCCTTTTTCAATTTTTAATCCTGCTCTTGAAATTATCCTCCATGATTTCTTTTTTTCCATTAATTGTAATGTTTTTAAAGCGGCCACAGGCCCAGATCTTTCAGTCCAGAATGTGCTACTAATAAATGAGTCTTGAGCATGTTGCATTATTTTTTTTTTTCCAATAACAGCAGTGATAGCGTGACCATTTCCTAAAGCTTTACCAAAAATAGCTAAATCAGGCTCAACTTTATAAATCTTATGTAGGCCTCCAAAGTTTTCTCTGAATCCCGAGGTGCATTCATCAAATATTAGAATAATTTTTTTCTTATTGGCTAAATCCCTTACTTTTTTTAGAAAATTATTTTTAGGTTTTATATTTCTAGAAACCTCCATTCTAATTACACCTATGTTATTTTTTTTAACTATTTTCTTAAGGTTTTCAAAATCATTATATTCAAACGGAAAAGAAGTGTTTTTCAAAACTTTTGGCACTCCATTGGTTTCTAGGCCAGCTAATAGTTGATTATTTAAATTTTTTTTATCCGCAATATTTGCAGATAAGTACCAATCGTGCCAACCGTGATATCCGCAGAAGGCAATTTTGTCTTTTCCTGAAGCAGCTCTAGCAATTCTGACAGCAATTGAATTGGCTTCTCCACCAGTTCTCGCAAATTTAACCATATCAGCCCAAGGATGTAATTCTATCAATTTTTCACTTAGTTTAACTTCTTCATGACAATTTAAAGTTGATACATTGCTTTTATTTATTGCCTCATTCACGCATTTATTAATACTTTCATTTGAATAGCCTAAAATATTTGTTCCTACTCCCATAAAAGACATGTCAATATATTTTTTTCCATCCATATCCCAGATTTTGCATCCTTTTGCTTTGCTATAATATACAGGCCATTTGTTTGGTAAAAAAAGCTCAGGCCTTTTAGATAGAAGCATGTTTCCTCCTGGAATTATCTTTTTAGCTTTATTCCATAATTCTTGCCCTTTATTTTTTATTTTTGAATTTCTCATAATAGATGCATTTTTATCAAATTTTTCAGGGTATTTGATTATAAATTTTTTTATCTCGTTTAATCCAAATTTTTTTTTAAGCTTAAAATAAGAATAAATATTCCTAATTATCTCAAGGTCTTTTTTTTCATCTACTGTTAGTCTAAAACTTGATAAATCATCTTCATTTGAAAAATTAAATGTGTCGAATTTGCCTGATTTTCTTAAAAATGGCGTAACGTGCTCTTGGTCATATTTATCTTTTGTTGACATATATGCATTTTTCAATGATTTGAAATTAAATATTTCAACATCTAAACCGTCAGGAAATGAGGGTGGACTGGCATTTGTAACATAATCTTTCTTTTTGTTAATCATTATATTAATCATTTTATCTATAATTTTGTAATCTACTAGTGGGCAGTCAGAAGTTACACGAACAACAATATCTGACTTAAAAAAACTAGCTGCATCATAATATCTTTTAAGAACATTATTTTCACTTCCTCTAAAAGTCTTAATTTTTTTCTTTTTTAAAAAATTATAAAGTTTGTTATCAATTTTAGAATTAGGTATGGCCACAATTATATGACTTATTTTTTTGGAAAATTTAATCCTATCTACAATTAATTCGATAATTGTTTTGTTTTGAATTTTTTGTAAGACTTTTTCAGGAAATCTTTTTGAACCAAGTCTAGCTTGAATGATGCAAACAATATTCATCTAATTTTCCATTTTTGTGGATTAATTAATCTATAATCTACTTTTCCAAAAGAAGGTAAAAAAATTTTATCATTTTTTTTACAAAGATTTGTTACCTGATTAAAATGACTCAAATTATCTACTCCAATAATCACTTTATCAATAATTTTACTATTTAAAGCATGATTTAAACACAATTCTAACTTTGAAAATTTATTTTTTGTAGAAAAATTCTCTAATTTTTTAAATATTTTTTTCCATTTTCTAAAAAAATTAGGAAGGTTTTTTACTTTCATTAAAAGCAAACCCTGTAAAAAAATTGATCTTGCGTAAAATTTTACATTTTTTTTCTTTAATTTTTTTACGATATTAGATTTTTCAAATCTTTTATCTAGGATATTAAAAGGAATTGTTACAATATCAAAATCAAAATGCTTAGCTAAAATTTTTAACTCATGAACATTATACACTGCTACCCCAATATTTGCTATTTTGCCTTTTTTTTTTAATTCATAAAGATTTTTAAAGATTCTTTTTCCATTTTTAGAAAACAAATCATCTGAATTATGAAATAAAAAAGCGTAAATTTTTTTCAAATTAAGTTTAGTCAATGAATTTTTTACTGATCTATTGATAAAATCTTTTAAACTAGCTATTTTTTTATTGTTAATAGTTTCTATTTTCGAAATAATATTGAATTTAGAAAAATCAATATCACCCATTATCTTTTCAGATCCTTTGTACGCTTGTGCTGTTTCTACAGTAACCACTCCTTTTTTAAGAGATAATTTTTTAATTTCTTTAAAATCTTTTATAGAAATACCTCCTTTTTTATTTGTTAATCCGTAATTTGAATTTAATTGAGCTGTCCCTAAAACTATTTTATTCAAAAAATAATCTCTGGACATTATATAATTTTCCGAGTTTATTTTTTTTTTAATTATAAAACCATTCTTAAAATAATGATTTAAATTTTTTTTGTCCTTATTTTTAACATCTACAAAAACTTTTGATATTTCATGTTTATTAAATATTTGATTACATGCAGTCTGAATTATTTCAGAGTGAAAATCGCTGTATTGCCACTTTTTATCATTGAAAACAAGATTGAAATAACAACAAGATCTTTTAAAATTTATTTTTTTAAACTTAATATTACCGATACATTTTTTTTGAAACGAAATTGAAAAGACTATTTCATTATTTTTTTTTACAGAAACTCTTTTGATGTTATTTCCTTTTTTATTATTTTTAAGGTCATATTTGAGCTCTATTATTTTGGGCATAAGCTTGTTTTGCTCAATTATATTTAGTTTTTTACGATGTTTAAATTGCTTTTCCATTAATAATCTAATAATTAAGATACCGTTCAATATTTGAACAGTAAAGTAAATAATGTTAAGATTTTTATTTAAAACGTAAATTAATTAGGTATGCCAAGACTATTTGAAAATATTGATAAATTTAAAAAAAAAACTGCATTAATAGGATTAAACAGTGAAAAGGTAACTTATGGTCAAATTTTAAATATAAATAAAAAAATTAACTATAAAATCTTTTCAAGGTCAATTATTCTAATGATTGGCACTAATACCATCGATTCTGTAATTGGATATATTTCTTTTATCAAAAATAATCATATTGTAATTCTTTTAGATAATAATTTTAGTAAAATTTATATTAAGAATATTATTAAAAAGTATAATCCTAATTATATTTATGCCCCAAAAAATTTTTTTAAAAAATATCACTATGAAAAAATATTAGATTTTGGTGATTATGAGATTTTAAAAACAAATTATAAAAAAAATGCAAAAGTGAATTATCTAAATAAAGTTTTACTAACTACGTCTGGTACAACTCAAAATCCTAAGATGGTAAGATTATCTAACAGTAATTTATATTCTAATACAAAAAGTATAATTGAATATTTAAATATTAAGTCTAATCATACGACAATCACTACAATGCCAATGGCGTACTCCTACGGACTCTCAATAATCAATTCACATATACATGCAGGATCTAGAATCATATTAAGCGATAAAACTTTATTCGATAAAATATTTTGGGAGCTAATAAGTAAGTTTCAAGTTACATCTTTTGGCGGTGTTCCAAGTTTTTATGAAATTTTAAAACGATTGAAGATAGAAAATATGAATTTACAATCAATCAAATATGTCACTCAAGCAGGAGGCAAGCTTGATATTGATACTGTTAAGAATTTAAGTAAAACTTTTAAATTTAAAAAAATTCAATTCTTTATTATGTACGGCCAAACAGAAGCAAGTCCACGAATGTCTTATCTAAGTCCGAATATGATTGATCGGTACCCAAATAGTATTGGCAAACCATTAAAAAACTCCTCTTTTGAAATCATTGATGAAAAAGGAAAAAAAATTAAAGAAAGCTTTAAGGAAGGCGAGATAGTTTTTTTGGGGAAAAATGTATCTCTTGGTTACGCTGAAAGTATTAAAGATTTGTATAAAGGAGATATCAACAAAAAAAAACTTTTTACTGGTGATTTAGGCATGCGTAATAAAAAGGGATTTTATTTTTTAACTGGTAGAAAAAAAAGATTTATAAAAATTTCTGGTTTTAGAATAAATGTAGAAGATATTGAAAAATTCCTTAAAATAAAAAAAAACTTATTAAATGTCTCATTAAGCGATAATAAATTAGAAATTTTATCAATTAAAAAACTAAATTTTTCGAAAATGAAAGAAAAAATTCATAAAAAATTTAAAATTCGTCAAAATGATATATTAATAAAGTTAATTAATAACAAAGAAAATATAAACTTTAAAAGTTAAAAAATGAAATTAGACAGTTATTTAGAGCTCGAGCCTTATAGTCTAAGTAGCAATATTAAGAGAAAATATTTTTTTCCATTTATAAATCAGCTGACTAATGATCATTATAAAAAATCAAAACAGTATAGAAAACTTCTTGATTTTTTAGGTTATAAAAAAACTAGTAAAATTGAGGAATTGCCTTTTATACCAACAGACATTTTTAAAAAATTTGAGATTAAAAGCATCACGGATAAAGCGATAATTAAAACGCTAAAATCGTCTGGTACCAGAGGGGCGCCATCTAAAATTTTTTTGGACAAATACAATGCCCAAAATCAAAGAAAAGTACTTGGTAAGATTGTCTCTGATATTTTAGGAAAAAATAGATTACCAATGTTAATTATTGATAAAAATATATTACAAAACACTCAAAAATCTTTCAATGCTAGAGTTGCAGCGATTAATGGTTTTTCAATATTTGGAAAACAAATTCATTTTTTATTAAATAAAAATGGTGAAATTGATTATGAAAAATTGAATGCGTTTTTTGAAAAAAATATCAACGAAAGAATTTTTATTTTTGGTTTTACAAGCCTTATTTATGAAAATTTAATACTTAAACTCGATAAAAAACGATTTGATAAAGATTTAAGTAAATCAATATTGATACATGGAGGTGGATGGAAAAAATTGGAAAATAAAAAAATAACAAATAAAAAATTTAAAGAGGACATATATAAAAAATTTGAGATTGAGAAAATTCATAATTATTACGGCTTAGTAGAACAAACTGGTTCTATTTTTTTTGATTGTGAAAAATGTGGCTGTTTTATCACATCAATTTTTTCGGATGTGATTATAAGAAATAGCAATTTTGAGATTGCTAGAGATGGTGAGAGCGGCATAATCCAGTTACTTTCAGTTCTACCAACTAGTTACCCAGGCCACAATATCTTAACGGAAGATGAAGGGAAAATACTAACTCCAAACAATTGCAAATGTTCGTCTAAAGGAAAAAGATTTATTGTGACTGGGAGAAATAAAGAGTCAGAAATAAGAGGGTGTAGCGACACATGAAAAAATTTTCTGAAAATGTTGAGTTTTTGTTAGGTAAAAAAGAATTTTCTCAAACCACCCTTTTACCTTTTGAAAAAATTTTAATTGATTTTTTAAAAGATTTTTCAAATAAACTAAATAACCATCCAATAGGAAAAGAGTATGCCGATCTTAAATCATTAGCTTTTTGGTGTAGAGAAAAAAATATATTAAAAAATCATATTTTTAATAGTTCTGATATTAGACTAAGCCTCGGAATGATATTCCACATAACGCCCTCTAATATTCCAACAAATTTTGCTTACTCTATGATATTTGGATTAATCAATGGAAATAATAACATAATCAAGGTTCCATCGAAAAACTTTGTACAAGTTAATGTAATTTGTGAAGTTTTAAAAAAAATTTTAAAAAACAGGAAATACAAAAAGATTAAAGAAATGATTACCATTGTTAAATATTCCAATAATGAGAAATTTACTGAAGAGGTGTCAAAAAATTGTAATGCGAGGGTAATTTGGGGTGGAGATAAAACTATATCGGAGGTAAGAAAATTTCCTATTCCAGAAAGATCATACGATATTTCATTTGCTGATAGATACTCATTTTGTGCAATAAATTTATCAAAAATTAAAAACCTGAATGATTATGAATTTAGATTACTTATTAAAAGGTTTTACAATGATACCTATTTAGTTGACCAAAATGCATGTTCGTCTCCACATTTACTAGTTTGGTTAGGTAAAGGCAAAGAAATAAAAAAAAAATTTTGGAGTTATCTTTTAAATTTAACAAAAAATAAATATTTACTTTCTAATCATGCATCTATTTCTAAATACAATAAGCTATGTGAAAATATTTTGTCTATAAATGATTTGTCAGGATCTAAAAGATATGAAAATTATATTTACACAAACACATTAAAAAAATTAAATAAAGACAATCATAATCTAAGAGGAAAATGGGGATTTTTTTATGAATTAGAAACAAAAAATTTAAATTCTATTGCACCATTTATTAATAAAAGATATCAGACCTTGACATATTTTGGTTTAAGTAAAAATTTTATAAAAAACTTTTTGATAAGAAATAATCTTGATGGGGTTGATAGAATAGTTCCTATCGGGCAAGCCTTAGATATGAGTTTTAAATGGGATGGTTATGATATAAATAAAATATTCTCAAGAGCCATAGAAATTAAATGAATAAAATAAAATTAAATAAAAAACAAATTTTAGAAATTCAACAAAATAAAGATCCATATTTATTCATTGATGAGGCTACAGAAGTGATTCCAGGTAAAAGCGCTAAGGGTTATTATAATTTGAATTCTGATAACTGGTTTTTCAGTATTCATTGGAAAAATGATCCAAATATGCCAGGCATGTTACAAATTGAGGCTTTGGTTCAAACATGTGCTCTAGCAATTTTTACGCTGCCAGGTAATAAAGGAAAAGTAGCATATTTAATATCTGCAAATAACATTAAACTTTTGAAAAAAATTACTCCAAATTCTAGGTTAATGATTGAGACAAAAATTAATAACTTTAAAAGAGGCTTGGCTGATTGCTCTGGGCAAGGATATATTGATGGTAAATTAGTTTGTAAAGCCGATTTCAATTTGATATTACCTGATGAACTTAAAAAGTATAATTTGAAATAAAACAAAATGCCTATTGCTTCTTCACTTTTAAATAAACCAAGACTAGTAAAAAAATTGAAAAATTTTTATGATTATGTTCAAAAAAATGATGGTAAAGTAGGTACAAAAACTAGAGGAATAGACTTAAATTTTAATAATGCTTGCAATTTAAGGTGTAAATACTGTTTTACAAATTCTCCAAAGGGTGATCATGTGAAAGAATATTTGGATCTTGAGGCGATAAGGAGACTAGCAGATCAGGCCGATGAACTTGGTTACTTTGAATTTGATTTACAAGGGGGAGAACTTTTGCTTCAACCGGATAAATTATTTAAAGTTTTAGAGGCAATACAACCTGAAAGATTTTATCTTTATTTAACTACTAATGGATACTATCTCGATAAAGCGATGGCAAAAAAACTTGCTAAATACAAAGTCAGCAGAGTTTCAGTTAGTATTGATAGTATGGATGAAAAAATTCATGATGAGATAAGAGGAAGAAAGGAGTCTTGGAAAAGAGCAATCGAAGCTTTAAAACATGTCAAAGACGAAGGAATGGATCCTTATCTTAATATTACAGTTGGACATTACAATGCAAATACCGATCATTTTAAACAACTTTTAGATTATTCTAAAAATCAAAAATATAGAACATTATTAAACGTAGCTGTTCCCGCTGGTATGTGGCAAAAAATGGATGATATTATTTGTGATGATAAAGACAGAGAATACCTTAGAAGTATAAGAAAAGAATATAAAAATTTAGTAAGAAATATTTGGAATCCTTTTGATAAAAACCACGAAAAAATATTAGGTTGTACTACAGTAAATAGATTATATGTTACACCGATAGGGGACGTGCTTGTATGTCCTTATGTGCATATTAAAATTGGCAATATTTTTGAAAGTAGTTTGAAAGAAATTGTAGATTATGGTTTTAGCATAAAATATTTTAAAAATCATAGCGATCTTTGTTTAGCAGGAGAAGATAAAGAGTTCATAAATAAGTTTATGACAAAAAGCGGTCAAACAATTTTCAAACCAGCTTTAGCTAAAGATATCTTTTCTGAAGAAGATTTTATAAAATAATGCTTCTCAAAAACAAAACTGTTGTTTTAACAGGCGCAAATAGAGGAATAGGCAAAAGTATATTAGAAACCTTTTCATTAAACGGCGCAGATATTTTTGCTTGTGCCAGAAGTATAGATGAAAACTTTTTAAGCTTGATAGAAAGACTCAAAAAATCTTACAAAACCAATATAATTCCAATACAAATTGATTTATTAAAAGAAGAAAATGTTAAAGAAGCAGGAAAAAAAATATTAGATTATAAAAAAGATATTGATGTTTTAATTAATAACGCAGGCACAATTCACACTGCTCTATTCCAAATGACTACACAGGAAAAAATTAAAGAAATATTTCAGGTAAATTTATTTTCTCAAATTTTATTCACCCAATATATTTTAAAATCAATGGTAAGAAAAAAAAAAGGAAGTATAATTTTTGTTTCTTCAAATTCTGCGTTAGATGGAAATGTTGGTAGAAGCGCCTACTCATCTTCAAAAGCAGGACTAATTGCTTTATCAAAAACTTTATCTAGAGAGCTTGGAGCCATGAACATAAGAGTGAATACTGTAGCTCCGGGTCTGACCAATACTGATATGATGAAAGAGAATACATCTAAAAAAGTAGTTGAGGAATATATTTCTTCAGTATTTCTGAAAAGATTAGGTAAGCCAGAGGAAATAGCCAACCTTGCATTATTTTTATCGTCTGATGAGTCAAAGTACATTACCGGTCAAGTAATACGAGTTGATGGTGGAGTGTAATGGATTTAGATAAAAAAAAAAATAAGTGAGATAAGAAAATTTTCAGTAAGTTTAAGAAAAAATATATTAGAAATGTCATTAGCTGCAGGAGCTAGCAGTTCACATTTCGGTGGAGCTTTATCTATTGTTGAAATAGTTGCAGTTCTCTTTTGTAATGAAATGAAGATAAAAAATGGAGATCCATATTGGGAAGAAAGGGATAGATTTATTCTTAGTAAAGGGCACGCATGTTTAGCTTATTATGCTGCTTTATGTGAAAAAGGTTTTATTAAAAAAGATGAATTAAAAACATTTGAAAAAGATAATTCAAACTTACTCGGACACCCTGTGCTTAACCAAAAGTTAGGAATCGACTTTTCTAATGGATCTCTTGGTATGGGTTTATCACTTGGAATTGGGTTAGCCATTGCTTCCAAAAAGAGAGGGACAAATTTTAAAACTTATGTAATTGTTGGTGACGGTGAATGCAACGAAGGCTCTGTATGGGAATCTGCAATGGCTGCACCTAATCTAAATCTTGCAAGTCTTTATGTTATTATAGACAAAAATAATTTTCAACAAACAGGTTCGAATAAAGAAATAATGAATACTGAAAATTTAAAAAAAAAATGGGACAGTTTTGGTTGGCACACTACAGAAATTGATGGACATAATATAAATGAAATTATTGAAAACTTTAAAAAAATTAGTAATGAAAATAGGCCTAAAGCGATCATAGCAAATACAGTTAAAGGAAAAGGCTTCTCATTTTCTGAAAATAACAATGATTGGCATCATTCAGTTTTAACTCAAAAAATGTATGACCAGGCTATTGAAGAGTTGAAAAAAAATGACATTTATTAACGATAGAAATATTAAAATGTGGTCTACAATTGGCCCTAGAGCAACATTTGGTATGGCTGCACTTGAACTAGCAAAAAATCAAAAAGATTTGATGGTATTAACTTGTGATGTTTCTACTTCCGCAGGTTTAGACAGGTTTAGAAAAACTTTTCCAGATAAATATATTGATTTAGGTATCGCAGAACAAAATATGATAGGGGTAGCTGCTGGTTTAGCAACAGAAAACTTTAAAGTAATCACAACAACATTTGCGCCATTTCAAACCATGAGATGCTGTGAACAAATAAAAGTGAATGCTGGTTACATGAAAAAAAAGATATGTATGGTTGGCATTGCAAGCGGTTTAGTTTTAGGTCCTTTAGGTTTCACACATTGTTGTATAGAAGACGTAGGTGTTTTGAGATCAATTCCAGGTTTAACTATTGTTTCACCAGCCGATACTTTAGAAACTGTAAAAGCTATTAATCAAGCAATCGAGTTAAATTCTCCTAGTTATATAAGACTTACCGGAGGCTCAAATAATCCAATTGTTAATAACAAGGATTACACATTTAAAATTGGTAAATCCATAGAACTAATAAAAGGGGAAGACCTTGTCATTTTTTCTTCAGGCTCGATGGTTTATACTTCTTTACAAGTAGCTAAAGTTTTAAAATCTAAAAAAATTTCTTGCAGAGTTGTTAACATGCATACAATTAAACCAATTGACCAAGAAGCTATTGAAAAAAGCTTAAGTTTAAAACTAATTGTTTCCTTAGAAGAGCATAATATAATTGGCGGTTTGGGTAGTGCAATAGCTGAACATAAATCTAAATTTAGCAAATCACCAAAACAATTATTTCTTGGCATCAAAGATGTTTATGGGAAGGGAGGAACTTATTCTTATCTTAAAGATATACATAGACTGACAACAGAAAAAATAGTAGAAGATATAATTTTAAATTTACAAACTGTATGAGCAATAGAGAAAAGTATAAAGAAACATTTATAAAATCACTTTCTATCACTGAGGATAAATTTAATGAGAAAATAAAGTATAATGAGATTGAAGAATGGGACTCAATAGGCCATATGACACTAATTTCTGGTTTAGAGGAAAGTTTTAAAATTACATTTGAAACCGATGATATAATTGATCTTAGTAGTTTTAAAAAAGGACAAGAAATATTGTCAAAAAAGTATAAAGTTGATTTTAATTAAAAATTCTAACTAGATAAAAAATTTAAAGAAAATGTTACGTTAGGATCGAAGACATTTGGTTTTCTCTCAAAAATTATTACTGAGCCTGATAACGCTGTATTCCAAATGTATTTTCTCTTTAAAAGGCCGTAAAAAAGATTATAATCTAAGTGACATTTTAAAGAAGAGTATTTTGGTTTTCTTTTAGAATTATAATTTGAAAGTTTGTAGGTTTTTAAAATTTTAGACTTGTTTTTAACAATTTTACCAATTTTATTAATTAAAAGATTTTTATAAATACAAAATTCAATATCCCAGCTTGTTTTGATTGGAAATTTTTTTAAAGTATTTTTGTAATTTAATAATGACTTATGAAATTGATTATCTATTTGACTCAAGGATATTTTTGTAAATTTTTTAGAAAAAAAATATGGTTTTTTGTAAAATAAATTAGAAATTTTTCTTTCTTGAAATATATAATTTTTGAAATCTTTGTCCTTTACAGCAGCCCAACTTTTATTTTTTTCAATTAGCTTTCTTCCCCCATCTATTTCAAAAGTTTTCAGACCATTTTTTTCAAACTTTTTCTTTAACTCTATATATTTCGGTTGAGCAATATACTTACTTAATTTTGTAAATTTACCATATATTTGATATGAGCCTCCAGCAGGAAAATATACTTTAGGACTTAAAATATCTATTTTTCTTTTTACTCTGTTAAGACTTTCACTAATCACTCTCTGCTTTTCTTTTGTTCTATCAATGTTAGTAAAACAATGTGGATATTCACTTGCAGCACCTACTGCAAAGCAAACAACGTCAATTCCATTTTTAAAAGTTTTTATACAATGATTTTTAACTTTTTTAAGATTTTGTGCTGAGAGAGGATTATCTACACTATTAAAAAAATTTTTTTTTGTTTTATTAGAGTGAATAAGAATAGATGTATCCAGATCATAACTTATTTGTTCATCTATTTCTTCCGAATTACTTGAGAGTTGAGGCACAATACTTATTGAAAGATCATTACTAATTTTATAATTCTTCCAAGCAGTGCACTCTAAAATTTTATTAAATCCTGCTTCTTGTATTTTATTTTTTAATCTAGGTGTTTTAAATTTTTTTATGATAATAGTCACATTTTTATTTTTATATTTTTTTAGAGTTGGTTGATCTAGGTGATCACCATGCAGGTGACTTATATAAATAAAGTTTGGTTTAATATTATTGAGAATGCTTTTCCCTTTTTTATAATGAGGGTAAGATAACCAAGCATTATCAGTTGTCACACCAACCCAAGGATCACAAGATAGTATTGTTTTACCTTCATAAACAGTTACGAAAGAATTTGAAATGTGCTTAATTTCCATAGTTATATAAATTATTATAAATTTCAGTTTTTTATAGCATATATTGCTTGACCGTTCAAATATTGAACGATAATTTAAAATTCTACAAGGTGAATATATTTTTTAGAACAAATTTTGGCAATAAACTGGGTTTAGGAAATTTAGTAAGGTGTGACAGACTTGCACAAGAATTTAAAAGATTTGGACACAAATGCTTTTTTATATTTGATAAGCCTAATCAACAAAATTTTACAAAATTTCAAAGTTTCTTTTTATACCAAAAAACAAATAAGTTTAATCAATTTAAAGACGCAAAGTTGGTTCTTCAATTACTTAAAAAATATAAAAGTAAAATTATTATCTCAGACGATACTCGACTTAATTATGATTGGCAAAAATTTATTTCACAAAAAAAAATTAAAATAGTTTCCTTTACTGAAGGAAGCAAAGAAAAACAATATGCTGATTTTTTAATAAATTATAATCCAATTAATTATCCTGTAATTAAAAAAAATTTTTATGTAAGTGGTAAAAAAAATTGTAAATATCTTATTCATCCTAAATATTGCATTATTTCAAAAAAAAAAATTGTTAAAAATTATAAATTTAAAAAAAAATTTTACTTTACTTTTTATTTAGGCGGAGGTGGAGATTTGAATATTTTTAAAAAAATTTTAAATGAATTAAGCAGGACACAAGATTTAAAGATGTGTAAATTTTTGGTAATAATTGGCTTATTTGCTAAAAATAAGCAGGTTATAAAAAAACTCACTTTTAAAAATAAATCTATAGAATTTTTTGACAAGGGCAAAAATATAGATTTCATTATAAAAAATTCTAATTTTTTTATAGGAACAGCGGGAACTTCTTTATTTGAGACCTCTTACCTTAATACACCATCTATTATGTTTAAATTTGCTCAAAATCAATTAACAGACGCAGAAGCTTTACAAAATATTGGTCATTATTTTTATCTCGATATAAAAGAATTAAAAAACATAAAAAAAATAATAAAGCTACTAGTATCAATTAAGAAAAATTATCCACGAATAAAAAATATGTTTAAAAACTCAAGATTAAAAATAGATAATTCTGGCTCAAAGAGGATAGTGAAAGAAATTTTAAATTATAAAATAAGAAAAAAAATAAATCAAAAAACTTTTCCAAAAAATAAATCAAATACTTTTTTGATTAGAAAAGTAGAGGATAAAGATATAAATCATTACTTAAATTGCAGAAATTTAAAAATAAATAGAGAAAATAGCAGCATAACTCAACCTATAAAAAAGATAGATCATTATAATTGGTGGTTCAAAACAAATAGAAAATCATTTTTACTTATAAGAGGTGAAAGAAAAATTTTATATTTTTATAAAGAAAAGTTATTTTTTTTTAATGGAAAAGATTATTATTTATCTGGCTGGTTTGCATGTACAAAAAAATGTGAACCAAGAGATATACTTTATGCCTTAAACTGGCAAAGAAAGCAGGACGATGGAGTTAAATGGATTTCTTTTGTAAAAAATAACAACATTTTAAGTCTAAAAATGAGCAAATATATCGGATGGAAAAAAATGACTAAATCTGACTTAATGATTAAAATGACAAGAAAAAAACTAAAATTAAAAAAACAAAAATTTACCTATTTTTATAGATGAAAAAAAATTTTAAAATTGGTCAAACTAAAATTGGAAATGGAGAAAAGTGTTTCATTGTAGCTGAGTTATCTGGTAATCACGCAGGAAATTTAAAAAGAGCAAAAAAATTAATTTTAGAAGCAAAAAAGGCTGGTGCTGACGCAGTTAAGTTGCAAACATACACGGCTGATACTATAACATTAAATTCTAATAACAAAGATTTTAAGATAAAAGAAAGTTCCCCATGGAAAAGAAAAAAAAATCTTTGGAGTCTTTATAAAGAAGCACATACACCATGGAAATGGCATAAACCTCTTTTTTTATATGCAAAAAAAATAAGAATCGAAATTTTTTCTAGCCCTTTTGATGAGTCAGCAGTAAATTTATTAGAGAAATTAAAATGTCCTGCATATAAAATTGCTTCAGCAGAAATTAATCATATTCCTTTGCTTGAAAAAGTTGCAAAAACAAAAAAACCGGTAATTCTCTCAATAGGTTTAGCAACAAAACAAGATATTTTACTTGCTATCAAAACTTTAAAAGACAATGGGTGTACTAAAATAATCGTTTTGCAATGTGTTTCTGAATATCCAGCTAAAAATAAAGATCAAAACTTAGGTCTGATACAAAGAATAAAAAAAGATTTTAATGTTATTTCTGGTTTATCAGATCATACTATTGGCCCCACAGCCGCTATGACATCAGCAATTATTGGGGGCTCAGTAATAGAAAAACATTTTAACCTTAAAGATAAAGTAAAAACAGTCGATTCTTTTTTTTCAATGAAAAATACAAATTTTGCAAAGATGGTTAAGCTTATCAGGGAGGCGGAAAGCTGTATTGGAAAAAATAACTATAAATATATTTCGAGTAAAGTTAAAAATATTAATAGCAGACGATCAATTTATGCCAGCGCCGATATTAAAAAAGGTGAAAAATTTACTTCGAAAAACATTCAAGTTGTAAGACCCGGCTTAAGTTTACACCCTAAATATTTTAGTCATCTTTTAAAAAAAAAAACAAAAAAAAACTTGAAAAAAGGCTCTAGAATTTACTTAAAACATACAAAATAAGGTTTTTTTTCAAAAAATCTAAAATTTTACTTTTATGTTCAATCAATGAACGTTATAGTGTTCAAAATATGAACGTTAATTATGAAACCAGAATTTTTTAATATATTAAGAAAAATAGACAAAGACCCGGAAGCTTCTCAAAGAGAATTAGCAAAAGAGTTAGGTTTAAGTATTGGAAAGTTAAACTATTGTTTAAGAGCTTTAAAAGAAAAAGGATTGGTAAAAATTCAAAATTTCAGCAAAAGCACAAAAAAAACAAAATATCTGTACTACCTAACCCCAAAAGGCGTTCTTGAAAAGACAAAAGTAACATTAAATTTTATGAATATTAAAATGAAAGAGTATGAAGAATTAAAAAAAGAGTTAAGTAAAAAGAAATAAAGATATAATGAAAATTAAATTTAAAATAATTAAAGAATTAGCAAGTTATAAATACAACTTTAAAAACATCACTAATAAGATTTCTAATTAATACATTATGTTAAAAAATAAAAGTATACTTATAACTGGAGGCACAGGAAGCTTTGGTAAAAAATTTGTAAAAAAGATATTAGAAAAAAACAATAATATAAAAAAATTGATTATTTTCAGCAGAGATGAACTTAAACAATATGAAATGTCTAAAAATTTTTCATCCAAAAAATACCCTCAGGTTCGTTATTTTATTGGTGATGTAAGAGATAAAGAGAGATTAGAGAGAGCGTGCGAGGACGTAGACTATATTATCCATGCAGCTGCTTTAAAACAAGTTCCAGCAGCCGAATACAATCCAATGGAATTTATTAAAACAAATATTCATGGGGCTTCAAATTTAATTGAGGCTGCAATTTCTACTAATGTAAAAAAAATAATTGCACTGTCAACAGATAAAGCGGCTGCGCCTATAAATCTATATGGTGCAACAAAACTATGTAGTGATAAACTATTTATAGCTGCAAATAACTATGCTGGAAAAAAAATATTTCTTTTTCTGTTGTAAGATACGGTAATGTGATGAATTCTAGAGGTTCAATAATTCCTTTTTTTAAAGAAGAAGTTAAAAAGGGATTTATACCTATTACCGATAAAAGAATGACGCGATTTAATATTACTTTAGACGAAAGCGTGGATTTTGTTTTGAACTGTTTAAAAATTTCAAAAGGCGGAGAAATATTTATTCCAAAAATTCCATCATATAAAGTTACAGATGTGGCTAAGGCAATCGATAAAAACGCAAAAATAAAAATTATTGGAATACGTCCTGGAGAAAAAATTCATGAGGAAATGATCACTGTATCTGATAGCCAAAATACACTTGATGTAAAAAATTTTTATATAATTTTACCTTCAGGAAATCATGAATTACATAAATTTTATCATAAACAATTTTCAGCAAAGAGAGTTCTAAATAATTTTTCATATAACTCATACAAAAATAAAAATTATCTATCAAT
>MDTB01075195.1_pt1 | contig 29793 bp, 30 predicted proteins | sample 811161 | NCBI WGS metagenome assembly MDTB01 (sample SAMN05326650, study PRJNA326480) | marine metagenome | isolation source: seawater | place: Mediterranean Sea | collected 2009 | reverse complement strand
CTTCATACAATTTTGTACAGGTCACTACTGCCCTAGCATTAGCAACAATTTCTAATACTTCTTTGTTCGAAAGCCTTCCAAGAAATTTTATATTTTTGCTCAAATTTAATTGCTTTGACAATGGGCCTTCACCAATAATTTTAAGGTTTAAATTATCGAGCGCTGATCTTTTGAATGTATCTATTAATTCTTTTAGTCCTTTTTCAGAAGATATTCTTCCTGCATAAACTATATAATCTTCTTTTGGATGAGACTTCACACTTTCTATAGGTTCTAGATAATTTGGAAATACATAAATATTATTTTTAAAACCTATATCTTCTAAATATTTTTTATGAAATGTTGTCAAAACTGCGATCTTAAAAAATGGGTCTTGTAAAACCTTAAAATATTTTTTTCCATACCTTATAACTAAAAATGATTTTAGAAATGAATCTTTGTAATACTTATTAAAAAAATTCTCTGTTTTAGAAAACCCACAGGCAAGACATCTTTCTTCATTGTTTGTATGTGCTTTAGCTAAATAAGACTTTGTACAAACATATCTAAAGTTATGCAATTTGATTACGGTATTCATATTGTATTTTTTCAAAATTTTAAATACCTCTAGAGAAGCTGTGAACCAAGTATTATGTACATATACAATGTCTGGCTTAAATTCAAGAATTTTTTTTTCAAGAATTTTCCTGCTCTCAAAGTTTTTATTAAATAAAAAGTACAATATTTGAAAAATATAGTTTTTAATATTGTTAGAGTATATAAGTTCGCTTACTTGGTAATGGTCTTTCAAATATCTTATTTCATTTTGTACAGCAATGTCTTCACCGCCTACTTCTAAATACTCGTTATGAACAAATAAAATTTTCATATCTTAAATTTTAAAACCATATATGTAGTTAATATTAACTCAATGAAAGTAATTGTTATTTTTACTTATGGCATTTCTTTGAAAAATTGGGTTGATTCAGGTATTTACGAAAGAGAGATGCTGTTTTATCAAAAATTAGAGGAAAAATACAATATAAGTATTACATTTATAACATATGGAGATAAAAGCGATGAAGATTATTTTCAAGGATTCTCAAACTCCAGAGTATTACCTGTCTATGCTTTTACAAATAAATCTAAATTTAAAAAGATTAACTTAATAAAGTCAATCTTTATTCCATTTAAATTGAGAAAAAACTTAAATGAATCAGACTTAATAAAAACTAATCAACTAGATGGATCCTGGGTTGCCATTATTTTAAAAAAAATACTTAAAATTCCACTAATAGTAAGAACTGGATACAACATATATGAATTTAAACAACTTGAAGGTAAAAGTATTTACAAGAAACTATTTTATAAGAACTTAACAAAATTAGCACTCATGTACAGCGATCTATTCACAACAACATCAAATACAGATAAAACAAATATCAGCAAGCTTAAAAAAGTTAATAAAAATATTGAAGTAATACCAAATTGGATTTATGAAGTTTATGAAAATCCTGTGGAGCAAAGATATCAAAATAAAATACTTACAGTAGGAAGACTCGAGGAACAAAAAAATTATCAAAGTCTAATAGAAAGCTTTCAAGGATTAAATATAGAAATAGATATTGTTGGAGAGGGGTCACAAAAAAGTGAGCTTGAGAAACTTGCAAAAAGAACTGGGGTATCTGTTAATTTTTTAGGTACATTCAATTTTTTTGAGTTAAATAGACTGTATAGCAAATATAAAGTATTTCTATCTACATCTAGTTTTGAAGGAAATCCAAAAGTTATTTTAGAAGCTTTAGCAAGTGGTTGTGTAGTGATTGCAAAAAATACCTCTAATCTTCGTGATGTTATAGAAAACAAAAATACAGGGTTTTTATATGATGATTCAAAAGATATTTCAAAGCTAGTCAACAATGTTTTACTTGACGATAATATTTTTACTGAAGTGTCAGCTAAAGGTTTGTCTAAAGTAAAAAACTCGTATCATTTATCATCTATTTTACAAAGAGAAGTTAGTAATTATACAAAATTAATTAATTAAGATTTGTCTTTTTTGATTTTCATAAACTATTCTCATGTGATAATCAAACGTAAAATCTTGGTAGTTGTGAGTTGAGTTAATTATTGTAACTGTTTTCTTTTTTAAAATTTTAAATATTAATTGTTTAGTTTCTATATCTAGATTTGAAGTAGATTCATCCAGTAACAAAATATCGACATCACTTAAAAGTGCTCTGATAAATGCTATTTTTTGCATCTGACCTGAGGACAGTGATCGATTTGACACTTCAAGATTTAGATTTATTTCTTGGCCTTTAAACAATTCGAACTCTTTAGCTAGCTCAATAATTACTTCGTCTTTTAAAGTACGACTGTTTCCATATATAAAGTTTTCCCTGAGTGTAGCATCTATGATTAGAGGTGTTACCCCGACATATCCTATTTTGCTTGAAGATATTTCAATTTCCCCTTCTTGGGGGTAAAAAACTCTAGATATAAGACCAAGTAATGTACTTTTACCGGAACCATTAGGTCCAGTAAGCACAGTATGTTTATTTTTTGGTATTTTCAAATCTAAATTTTCAAAAATATATTCATCTGCATTGAAATACTTAAAGCTCAAGTTTGTAAAAACAACACTATCTTTAGTACTCTCATTAACTTTAAAATAATCTTTTAGCAAAATGAGTTTATTTTTTTCAAGGTTTATAAACTTTTCTAAATGTACATGTGAGTTGATAAGCTGACTAAGTGATTTATTTAGCTGTCCAATGGTTTGAACTAATCTTAAAGTTATTCCTAAAAATTCTAATGTAAGGGAAGTTAATATATTTGTAAAAATAATTAAAATTGATATCACAAATCCCGTTGCGAAATTAGGTAGTGCACTATTGATTACTGCAAGATTTTGATTCTTTTCATTAGCTGATTGTAATTTTTTTACTGTGTCATTAAAGTTATCAATTTCAAATTTACTTGTTCCTAGAATTTTAATTAGGAAGATATTCTGTATTACTCTTTGGATATCTTTATTAGCCGTTTGGCCCTCATTCCAAGCGATGTGCATATATTTTCTACCCTTGGAAAGCATGTATCTCGTAGGAATCACCAACAACAAAGCTCCAATAAAAAATGTGCTTATTGTCTCTAAGTTTGTAGATAAAAGAAACACGGAATATACAACTACTTGTATCAATCCATTGAGTACTCCTGTTAGTGCTCCGTAGAAGTAGCCAATATGTCCACTTAACGTATTGATAAGATACGTTGCATCTGCTATTGAATAATTACCTTTTTTATAAATTTCTTTTATTAAGTAGTCCTTAATGTTAGCTTGGACTGTTAATTGAAGGTTAAATATATTAGCTGCCTGTAGAAAGTTATTAACAAATCTCACAACTATCACAAGAGGTAAAAGGTATAAATTGCTTAGAATTTCATTTAAAAAAGTATATGAAGTATTTTCACCAACAAGCAAGTTAGCAAAAAATAGAATGATGAGAACATCCGCTAATACGTTTATATTTGAAAGAATTACAGATATAAAGATTCTAATTTTCTTTCTATTTACACCAGTAACCTTAGAGATATAAAGTGTTTCTGAATATCCTTTTTTTAATTTATAAAACATAATTCATTCATATTAAATTGTATTACGAACAATTTTTTTAATTCCAGATAATTATATAAATTTCTGTTTTTTTAAAAACTCAATAACTACTCCAAAAGATATCATCTGTAAGCCTATAAATAAAGTTAGAAGTACAATATTGTTTGATATTATTTTTTCTTCAAATCCACCTATCCATAAAATTAGGTCATTTAAAAATAGTATTCCACCGGCAAGAATTATTGCTAATCCTGGGAAAATTAAGAATGTATTTGTTCTTCTGTATATAGCTAATGCAATCATTGAGGTTATAACATTGATGGGATATCTAATACCAATGAATGATTTACCAGCATCTCTGTTTTTGATTTTTACATCTATTTCTATTATGTTAAGATTTCTTAACTTTGCATCTAGAAGTATTTGTTGTGCACCATTGTAACTGCCAATAATTTTATACCCTTCTAGCCATTTTTTTGAAACAAATATGAAGCCATTTGTTGAATCGTTTACTTTAATACCAAATAACCTTAAAAATAATCTAAAAAAAGTTATTCCAATTTTTTTAATATATCCAAATTTGAAATCTTTTGAGACATTAAATCTATTTCCTTGGATTAAATCAACTTGTTCGGTATTAATTTTTTGGAGAAATAGATGAATCTCGTTAACATCCATTTGACCATCACAATCTAGTTTTATAACTCCATCTACGTTTTGTTGTACTGAATAATTAAAAAGCATATTTAGAGCGTACCCAAGTCCTTTATTATTAAGCTCACCAATAACTGTATATTCGCTATTTTTTAGAAGTTCAGTAGACCCATCGGTAGAACCATCATTGTAGAAAATTACTTCAAGTTTTATTTCTTCAGAGTAAAATTCTGTCATGAATTTATTTAAACTAGTCAAGAAAGAAGATAAGTTTTCCTCCTCATTGAATACTGGAATGCATATATTAATTTTCATATTTGTTGTTAATTAATTTTAGATAATTAAAATTAACAATCATAGGTAAAAAATTTATATTTCAGTTTTCTAAATATCAGTCTGTCACCCTTCTTAACTTTGCAACTAGGACAAGTATTATTTATTTATTTTCTGACATTTTTCATTTCAACTATGCATTTGTTTTTTGGATATCTCTCATTTATGTTGTTTTGCAGGGATATTTTTTACATAACAAATTTGTATTCAATAAAACAGGTGGGAGTTTTTTTAAATATTTGGGAGTTAATATTGCCTTTAGTTTTATAGATTACTTTATATCAAGTTATTTTGTATTTTACTTATCCCTATACAGCTTGGCATTTGTTGGTTCGGCAGTATTCACGACTGTTTTAAGATACCTAACCTATAAAAATTTTGTATTTACTGAATAATCATGAAAAGAATTTTTTTAAAAGTTTTAAGTCTAATCTCAAAAAGAATAGAGATAGATTTTCTAGGCTCGAAGTATGGTGGATGGTATTTTGTTAATAGACTAAGTTTGAGTAATAGCTGGGTAATTTCTTGTGGTGTTGGTACTGATATTTCTTTTGACATTGAGTTAATGCAAAAGTATCAGACAAAAACTTTATTTATCGATCCTACACCTGAAGCTATTTCACACATGAATTCTGTCATGAACTCACTAGGTTCTGTAAAAAAAGAGAGCTACAATCAGCATGGAAAACAAAACATAGCCTCATATAATTTATCAAATCTTGATATAAACAATTTTTTCCTAGAAAATAAAGCTATTTATCATACAAACAACAAAAATATTAAATTTTATGAGCCCAAAAATCCTGATCATGTGAGTCATAGTATTTCAAACTGGCAGAATAACTATTCTGATTCAACTTCTTTTATAGAAGTTACTACAGTAAATTTATCTTCAATAATTAAAAAATACAGCATAAGCAATATAGAAATATTGAAACTGGATATAGAGGGTGCAGAATACTCAGTATTGAAAAATATGATAAAAAACAAAATTTACCCTAACCAAATACTTGTAGAATTTGATGAGTTGCAAACGCAAAGATTTACTAAGTATTTGAGATATTTTTACTTAATTTTAAAACTTATGAATAATTATGAACTTGTTCATACAAAAAATTATCCTAATTTTCTATTTGTTAAAAGAAAAATTACAAACCTTTAATAGATTAAAAAAGAACTAACTAATTTGGTTTGTATTCAAGATATTTCTTATAATCAATTTTTTCAAACTCAGATTTAAATAATGTGAATTGGTCTTCATTTATAGGCAACATTGGTAACCTTTCAGTCCTAGGAAAGTGCCCTACTATTTCTAGAGCAGCTCTTATTGAAAGATGCCATCCATATTTTTTTACAAGATTTGTATTAAAAAAGGGGACCTCTATATCATTGACTAAGTTATCACAAAATTGCCTATCATTATTTTCCCAAGCTTTCCAAAAATTTACAGCAAGTTTGGGTTCAAAAACACCAATTCCATTTAACCAATTCTGACATCCATCCTCGGCAAATTGCATCCATTGTCTCTTACCTCCCCCGGATATGACTATTGAGAGCCTATCTCTAATTGTAGAGATAACTTCTTTTGAATACTCATCTTTTTTGGCATCTTCCTTAATTGCTTGAATATTATTAAAATCAGCAAGCTGGTTGAGTAATTCAATTGGCCAATTAACGGTATGGCCACCTAAACCACTAATAAAAGGCATCTCATGTATTAAAATTGGTAAACTTGAATTATCTGTTATATATTTAAAATGAGCCAATACTTGTTCATTACTATAAAATTTTTCTCTAAAAATTAGCGAAATCATGTCCGCACCATAATCTTCCGCTTCTTGAGTAAATTCTAAAGAAACTGTTGAAGGACAGTGAAGTGGGTCTGCAACTATAACAAAATTGTTGCTATTTAGATTTTTAATTGTTTCTGTAACAAATTTATTAAGATTTTTAATTTCATCCCAACTTAATTCACTAAAACGACTGTTGTAACCCATTACATAAAACTGTTCTGCACCAGCATCATGTGCGTAATTAATGTATTCCTCTAATTTTCCAAAATCTATTGATAAATCTTTTTGGAAGGGAGTTACGATTGAATACACTGGTCCAGGTTTTAATTTACTCATGTTTTTCTCCTTAATTTCTTTTTTATAGGGATTTCACTTTCATATACAATTTTAACACCATCCCCAATAGCTTGTTCAACAGATCTAATATGACCAATCAATGACCTTAGACCATTAGGAGCCAAAGATGCTGCATGATCAGATCCCCAAGATGCTCTGTCGAGAGTTATATGTCTTTCAATTATTTTTGCGCCAAATGCTACTGCTACAGAAGTTGTAACCAATCCCGATTCGTGTCCGGAATATCCTATAACATGCTTATTGTATTTACTCTTAAGAGTTTGAATCATTTTTAGATTTAGTTCTTCAACAGGACATGGATAAGAACTCGTCGTGTGAAGCAATCCAATAGTTTTATCACCAATGATTTCCATACAATGACTTATCTCTTCATCAGTAGACATTCCTGTTGATAAAATTACGGGTATATCATAACTAAGCATTTTATTTACTGTAGTTTGGTCTGTTAAACTTGCAGATGCAATCTTGAAACACTTAATATCTAAAGATGCCATCTCTTCGACTGCTAGCTCATCCCAACATGAAGCAAACCAAGTAATATTATTCTTTTTACAGTATTCGTCAATTTTCTTGTATTGACTTACATCAAACTCCATTTTTCGTTTATATTCAATGTAACTTAATACGCCCCAGGGTGTTTCTTTTGGTTCTTCCCATTGATCTTTAGGAACAGCTAGCTCTGGTGTTCTTTTTTGAAATTTTACGGCATCACAACCAGTTTCTTTTGCTAAGTTTATAAGTTTGTATGCTTCGTCAATGCTACCATTGTGATTAATTCCTATTTCTGCAATAACATAAACGGGGTGATCATCTCCTATTTTTTTGTTATCAATAACTATTTGGCTCATTTTAGAAACCACCCAAAAGGGTCTTTATTTTTATCGTCAATATAGTAATCTGCGTTTGGTTTACCCATATATATTTTGTCATAACTCACACCCCACTCCGTTAGTTGTTTCGTTGTTAATTCGAGATAGTCTATTTTAGAAACAAAACCTCTTGCAGTATAAAAAATTATAGTATTTCCATCTTTTTTTAATTTATTTATCTTAATAATTCTTTCTTTTATAGGCTGTGAGTTAGCGTAATCTATACCTTGGGTTTCACAAATAGTATCATCTATATCAAAACAATATATTTTACTCATTATCTCTATCTTTAATCAGTAATTCAGCGATGTCTAAATCAAATTTTGTATCGACATCCACTGAATCTAAAGCATTCATAGCAAAATATTTAACATTACCTTTCCAAAAATTTTGATTTTTTTTAAACGAATCCCACCTAGCTATATAAAAACCTCCATTAGGTCTAAATTTTTGCTCATGGTTCTGAGAGCGAGTGTTTCCTGTAATCAAAGGTGAATTATCATGTAAATTGATATAATCACCCTTAATTGGGACATTTAATTCTATAGGAAAATTGTAAGAAGTAACGCTAACCACCCCATCATCATCTTCTGAAATTAAGTCGAATGCTTGATCTAAGTGTTCATACGTTCTCAGAGGACAAGTTGGCAACATCAATGTAACAAAATCATATCTACTTGTTGAGTTAGATACAATATGGTTAACAAGTTCGAGTGCAGTACTTGTATCTGTTGCAAGAAAGCTTTCCCTTTTGTGTTTTGAAACTTTATCATCATGACAAGCAATGTCTAATATTTCATCACTGTCTGAAGATACCAATATATCGGTTACATATCTTGATCTTAAAGCAGCTTCAACTGTATATAGAACTAAAGGCTTCCCAGAAAGTAGTAACTTATTCTTATTTTTTAATCTTTTAGATCCACTTCTTGCAGGTATGATTACCAAATTAGATTGATTTATATTTTTTAAATTCATTTATATACAAGAATAACAACTAACACAAGTACCAGATAAATTAATATAGAAAAATATCCTCCATACCTAAGAGTTTTTGTATATTTTATGCCACGTTCTTTACAAATGATACATGTCATAAGCATTCTTTCTGGTAGAAACTTTATCCAAAATTGATTTTTTATACATTGCATACATTCACTCATGTATTGTGATTCTTTTATGTTTAGCAAGCTCCATTAATACTCTTTTTTCCTTCTTTGGACTGTGATTAATACTGTCCTCAGTCGGGGGCCTTTGTTGAAAATAATGAGTTCTTTCGATATTTTCTAGATCAAATCCAAAAAGATGGGGAGTTAATTCTGAAAATATACATAACGCTACCATAATCGTACCTATTTGAAGATTGGTTTCAGTTTCTATTCCAATACTTTTTTTTAACTTCTCAATATTTGAATATTCAAATTTATATAAATTATTTGAACGATGTACATTTTTTTCTCTCCTGTCCCAGGGTCCATCATGAGGACCTATATATAAAATATTTTGTTTACGTAATTTCTTAACAAAATTTTTTGGAGAATTCGTGTATCCCTCCGATGATATATCTACATTGTCAAATACATGATTATTAACGGCTCTAAGAGTTGTCTTTGTACCTACATGTTTACTATATTTTCTTGAAGTAATAGATCTATTAAATCTAATTACATTATCGTAAGTATTTATATTGTCACCATGATTGTTATTCAATAAATTATTACTTGAACCAATGATTGCAATTGAACCATCTAAATTGAGATCTGGATTTATAAAAGATACTTTCCTAGACATTAAATCCTTTTTTTATTTTTGTACCGACTCCCTTTAAGTAAGGATAATCATAGAATTGCATAAAGTTTGCAAGTGGGCTTTTAAACATTTTATTTTTTAAATGATGGTTTAATAATAAAAACTCTTGAACCACTTCTTTGTCAAGTAAGGGATACCTGCTTTCAATCCCAAATGAACCTGCAATATTCTCTTCTTTAGACAAATAACTACTTTGTGCGCCATAAAAAAAGTTTTGCCATGGAAATACTTTTTTTATATTTCTTGGAAATTTCTTAGGGTTTGGAGACCCAAAATTATATGACTGTATGGTTGACATAATCTCATCACCACCCTGACCAGATGCAAGTATCCTGATATTAATATTATCTCTTTTTACCTGTGAGAGGATATGCGTTAAACCATGAGCTCCTGGATCGTCAACTCCATCTTGGCATTTGTTTTCATAATTTAAATCTGGTCCATAAAAGAATTCTGAGCAATTTTCTTCGATGAATTTTTTAGACGCTGAACGCTCTTTCTCTGTTAGATCTTTTACTAAATATGATTTTCCAAGATTTTCTGATTCCTTTAATTCAATTCTTTTCTCAATAATATTCATATCTTCATTTTTTGAAAAAGAGTAGCTAGTGTATGGAATGCCCAAGACATTCAAAGCACACGCTATAGCCCCACTATCGTGGCCAGAACTTAATGGTAAAATAATATCGAATTTTGTTTTGTTAAATCTCTTTTCAACAGAGTTTAAAAATGCATAATTCCAATCTTCAAAATTTTTTTTAAACTGTTTTAACTCAAATTTATAATTTGATCTAATAATCTCTAGATTGTTAGTCTCTAAGTCATATATGTAAAGTGAATTTGGTTCACATTTTTGTATATGAGAATAATGTTGATCTCTTAGTAGCTCGGGATATGTAGAAATTCCTAAATAATGCTCATTTAAAGAATAATAGAGTGGCTTACTACCAAATATATCTGAAGAGAAGAGTAACTTTTTCTTTTTGTGGTCAAAAAGAATTATTGCGAATTCTCCATCTAAATAATTTAGGAAGCTTTCATTATATTTCTCATAAGTATCAATAATTTTATAAATATCAGAAGGATGATGAACATCATTTAAATAATTGTAAATTTCACCATTGAATAGGACTGTTATTTTATCAGTTCTAACTGGTTGTATGGTGAAGTCACCTGTCATACTCAGTAAAGAGTGGTAGATATTAAAATTATCTCTATTGAAGCTTTCTAAATGATCGGGCCCACGTTTTTCAATAAGAAACTTATGTTTTTCATTTATTTCAGATTTATTCGAAACAAATATTCCACACATAGAAACAATATTAACTTGATAAATTTATAAAAATAGGTGGCAATTCAAAAATGATTTAACATGTGGCCCATTTATCTGGATGTTGTAAATTTAGAATTTAATTACAAATTCTTTATTTTAGGTTGTAAAGACTAGCTTTATAAAATTATAAATATATTTTGTTGATCTTACTTTTATAAGATGGCGGATTGGATGTACTAAAACTTACTTTTTATCAGATTCTGTTGAATGTAATGACATGCTTCAGCAACTGCCCTATGTCCACCTTTGTTTTCTAAAATTAAATTAACAGTATTTTTTAAATTTCCATCGCTGTCACTGGGAGCAATGCTAAACCCAACTTTTTCTGCAATTTTTATGTCGACAAAGCTATCACCAATATAAATTGATTCATCTAAAATACAGTTTTTTTCTATCCACTCCAATCTTTCTTTTGCAGATACAAGATCTAATGGAAATTTCATATCTTCAACAATTCTTTTTTTTGAGATCTCGAAACCTCTTTCATCCGCAGATAAAAAATGAATCTTTATTTTGTCTTTAAGCATATTCAGCGCATCGTGATCATCGGGGCCAAATACTTTCATGATTTTTCCATCTGTATTGTAGTAGATTTTACCATCAGTCATCACTCCATCAACATCGATTAGGAGGTATTTAAACGCAGGTTTTTTTTTCATTATTAAATTATAATATATCAATTTCTAATAATTATTATGAATATAATTAAACACATGGATATTTCAAACACAAATATTACACACGAGAAATCTAAATCTATAATTACAGATTTAACAGATAATATAGAACCTTCAAAATATTACTTGTACCTTATCGATATTCATGAATTGTTTAATTTTACTAACAATAATAATTTTTCAAGCTTGATATGCATTAATGGTAATTTAACTGTCAATGGTGAAGAAATCACTAAGTACGGAGGGTTTCATCTTCATCCGAATGTGAATGTAGCCATAAATAGCAAATCCTCGTCAAAGATTTTAATCGGCTCTACTAAAGAGATTAATTTTTCTGATTTTAATTTTAGCGACAAATCAGAATCAAAATTACTCCCTTTATCGACCTATAAAGTCGAAAAACCATGGGGTTTTGAAAATTGGTATACAGATAATTTAGAAAATCCATCATATGCCCTCAAAAGAATTCATATGGAAGAGGGCTTTCAAAGCTCTCTGCAGTCACATCAGTTCAAAAGTGAAACTAACTTTGTTGTTGATGGGAAAGCACTTGTTCTATTTGGAATAGAAGCCCCAAAAAATACTTCTACAAAAATTAATATCGAAGAACTTGATAAAAAAATATATACGCCACTTAATGGCTGGTCAAATAAAATAAATGAGCTTCATAGAGTCATTGCTCACACATCTTATGATGCTATAGAAATTTCGACACCAGAACTTGATGATGTAATCAGATGGCAGGATGATAATAATAGAATTTCGGGACGCATCGAGACAGAGCATACAAGTTAAAGATATTGAAAGTTTGCATACTTGCTGCTGGTACAGGTTCAAGAAATACATATTCAGATATTCTTCCAAAAGGGCTACTGCCAATTGATAATCAGCCAGGAATTACCCACCTTATTGATTCCCTTGGAGAAATTGAAGAAATCATTATAGCTATAGGTTCAAGAGGTGAATTGTATAAAGAATTCATTCCGTTGATTTATCCAGAACTGAAGATTACTTACGTTGAAATCAAAAATTATGAGGGACCGGGGGCTGGACCAGGTCAATCTCTTTTGGAATGTGAAGAATACTTAAACGAAGAATTTCTACTTGTTCCTACAGATGCCTATATAAATGAAGACATCAGTGATACTTGGGATAAAAACTGGATGGGAGTTTCAAATGTATCTTCTACAAAGCTTTACTGCTTGATCCAAAGCAACAAAAATGGAGACATAACAGAAATCTATGATAAAGATCAAAATGCACCAATTGAATGTTTAGAAAATGGATTCAATGGTATTGCTTTTATTAAAGACACAGATATATTTTTTAAATCTTTAAAAAATGACAAAAGTTTAATAAATGGCGAAATGCAAGTCTCGAATGGGTTTAATGAACTTATGAATTCAAAGCAAAGCTCTGGTCTAAAACTAAAAAGAATTGATAGCTGGCATGACTTTGGAAGTAATGAAGAATACAGAAATTTATTGCTAAATTTTGAAAATCAAAATTTAATCAAAAATGACGAATTTACTTTTGTTTATAAAAATAAAGTTTTTAAATATAACATTGATACAAAAATAATTAAAAACAAAGTGGAAAGATCAAAATACTTTGCAGGATTTTCTCCGAAAATTTTGCAAAATACCAAACATTTTTTTACCTATAAATATATAAGGGGTGAATTATTAAGTCACACAAATGACTTTAATGTGTTTGATAAATTTTTTAATTTTCTAGAATCAAATCTTTTAAATAAAATTGAACTTAATAGATCTGAACAAAAATTATTTGAAGCAGATTGTTTAAATTTTTATAAAGAAAAAACTTTTGACAGATTACGTTTATTTTCCTCAAAAGAAGAATTAAAGATAAAGGAATACAAAATAAATGGTGTTGATTGCGAACCTGTAAGTGATTTGTTAAAAAGAATAGATTGGGGTAATTTAGCATCTGGGGTTCCCTTTCTATTTCACGGAGATTTACAACCTGAAAATATCATTCATAAAGATGGGAGTTTTTTTCTTATTGATTGGAGAGACAGTTTTTCTTCTTCTGTAAAGTATGGCGATATTTACTATGATTTAGCGAAATTAAATCATGCACTTCTAGTTAGTGGTTCGATTGTAAGGGGTAACCATTACTCATTTTCAATGGACAAAGATGCAATTAATATAGATTTTTATATTAAAAGCAATCTAAATAATCTAAAAATACTTTTCGATAAATTTATAAAACAAGAAGGGTACGATTTGTTTAAAATCGATTTACTAACAGCATTAATCTATATCAATATTGCACCTCTTTATAATGGAGAATATTCAAAATTTTTATTTTCATTAGGGACGCTTCAGTTGCAACAATTAGTAGGAAAAGAATAATTTATAATACCAGAACCATAATCTAAAAAAGAATATAATAAATTATCATGGAAATAAATATAGAGAAATATGTAAAAATTTATCTTGATGAAAAAATAAATATCTTAAAAAATTATCCCATTGATAAAGTAATAGAGGCTACTGAAACAATATTTAACGCTTATGATAATGGAAATACTATATTTGCAATGGCAAATGGTGGAAATGCTGGAACAGTTGATCATCTTTATTGTGATTTTACACATCACCCATTTGTATCTGAAGATAAGCATGCATCTATTAGTGAAGAAATAAAGAGATTAAAATTTGTTAATTTATGCTCTTCCCCCGCCGAGCTAACTGGCCTTGTGAATGATTTTGGAGTTGACCAAATGTACGTAGCGGCATTAAGACCTCAACTAGCCAGCAACGATGTTGTTATGGGATTTAGTGGCAGCGGTAACTCAGCAAATATATTGAATGCTTTCAGGTATGCAAAAACCAAGGGTGCAAAAATTATATCTATTTCAAAAGGATCTGGAGGCAGTGCTGACTCTCTAGCTGATGTAAGTATATTGATACCTGGAACATCAAATTTTCCAGGTCAAGTTGGTTCTAATGATAATAATTTTCACTTCGAAGATGCTGTTTTGTCTATAAATTCAATAATCGTAGGATTATTAAAATTCAAAGTAGAAACAATGTTGAATGATATCTAAAAAACTAAGTGATAATACAAATCTTCTTAAATATTTTATATGCAAAATGTGTTTTGATGCATCATCAGGACACCCTGCATCTTCTTTATCTTGTGCAGAGATTGTAAGTATTTTACATTTCGAAATAATGGAATCAAATGATAAATTTATTATGTCTAAAGGACACGCAGCACCGGCGCTATATTCAGCCTTAATTATCAATAATACTTTGTCAAAGAAATATTTATCAGAACTAAGAAAAATTGATAGCCCTTTACAAGGTCATCCAGATGTAAATAGGTTGCCTCAAGTAAATTTAACTTCTGGTGCTTTGGGACAAGGTTTATCTTTCTCGATAGGCTTGGCATTATCCAAAAAAATAAAAAAAGAGCAAGGATATATTTATTGTTTACTTGGTGATGGTGAGGTTCAAGAAGGGCAAGTTTGGGAGGCTGCAATGTTCGGAGGAAACTCAAGTCTTGATAACTTAATCGTATTTTTAGACAACAATGGTGGTCAATCAGATGGAAAAGTAATAGATATTATGAGCATAGAGCCATTGAAAGATAAGTGGGTATCTTTTGGATGGCATGTTGAGAAAATAAATGGCCATAGTCTTGCTGAAATAAGTAAAACTGTTGAAAGTTACAAAGACAGTAGGGTAAAAAAACCCTTAATGATAATATCTAATACCAGTAAAGGTTACATCAACAAGAACTTAACAATTCTAAATGGCCAGCATGGTGGGTCTATAAAGGAACATGATCTTGACTTAGTTAAAAGTGAATTGCAAATTAATGAAAGTTATTTTGAATGAAAGCTACAAGAGATTTTTTTGGAGATTACCTAGTAACATTAGCTGATAAGGATGCATCAATTGTTGTGGTGAATTGTGATCTAGGAGAGGCAACAAGAACTTTAAAATTTAAAGAAAAATTTCCTCAGAGATTTATAGAATGTGGTATCGCAGAAGCAAATGCAATTTCAATAGCATCGGGCCTATCTAAGAATGGATTAAAACCATTTGTTACAAGCTTTGGACACTTCTTAACTGGTAAGTTTCTTGAAGTATTTCAATCTATAGGGCTGAATGACTCAAATGTAACTCTTGTAGGGACTCATTCCGGTTTGGCTATTGGTAAAGATGGTCCAACACAGATGGGATTGAGAGACATTGCCCTAATGAGGTTACTCCCAAATGTTTCAATATATCAACCCTTTAACGAGAATCAGACATACAAGTCTATGGACGATATTGTGAATAAAGAAGGGCCAAAATATTTAAGACTTAATCGTCAATCACAAGAATATTTCCCATACTCTGAAGATTTTAAATTTGGTGAACACAGTGAAATAACTAGTGGAAATAGTCTGTTAATTGTTACACAAGGCGCACCTACAATTGAAGCCTACAGTGCAGTTATAGAAGTTTCCAAAAATGAAAGTATCGGATTAGTAAGCGTACAATCACTACCTCTTAATGAAAGTAAGTTTTTAAAGTTATTAAAAAAATACCAAAAGGTTCTAGTTATAGAAGACCACTACAGCATAGGGGGGCTTGGAGATGTAGTTTCCAACATTATTTCACAAAATAATATAAATATTTTAATGAAAAAATTAGCAGTTAATGATTATGGTCAAGCAGGCAACCCAGAAGATTTATATAAAAGATATTCCCTAGATTTATCAGGCATCAAGAATGAAATAATGTATTTTCTATCAATTGAAGAATGATTTTTGACAAAGATACTAAATTAATTATATCAATTTCAAATAGTCCAACTAATTTTGGAGTTACAATATATAACTATATTTTCAAAGAATTAAGCCTTAAATATGTTTACCTGCCATTTAAATCAGTAAAATCATTGGAAGTAACAAATGCTATCAAAACTCTTGACATTGTGGGGTGTAGCATCTCTTCTCCATTAAAAACAGAAATGGTTCAACATATGGATGAACTGGATGAAACTGTAAAAAAACTTAACAATTTAAATACAATTAAAAATGTATCTGGATGTCTTAAAGGCTTTAATACGGACTATTTTGGTTTTAATGAGGTACTCAAGAATAGAGAAATAAATAGTGTTTTGCTATACGGAACAGGATCTGTTTCCAAAACCATACTCCAAGCATTAGTAGATCGTGGAGTAAATAAAATATATCTAGAAGGGAGGACAGAAAATAATATTGGAAAACTTTTAATAAATTTTTCTAATTGGGTACTTCCTTACAATGGGGAAAAGATAGATGTATTTATTAATGCAACCCCAGCTGGAAATTCAAAAAACGATGATTTGTTTAAATATTTAAAAAATACAAATTTATTGATGGACCTTAATGTTTCTCCAATAGAAAATGCGCTTATCTTAGAATCAAAAGCTCAGGGAATAGAAACATTAAAAGGTACAGAAATGTCAATGTATCAGCTACAAAAACAATTTGAGATTTATACAGGTATTACCCCAGGTATCGAGTTAATAAAAAGTGGACTAAGTAAATTTTTTAAAAGCTAGTATAAACCAATACAATTTAATATATTTAACAAAACAGTCTTTCATGAGATTTATCACCTATTTATTTAAAAATACTCGAGTAATTATTCTCTTAATAAAATTAATAATTTTATTAGAAAATTTAAGTCTACTTTTTTCAGGTACACGAACCTTGTCATAATCTATGTTGTAATCAAGAATATGATTTATATTTTTTTCCCCAAATTCATTTTTAGCATGTTGCATAGATGCAAAAGGTGGACGAATCGAATAGTTGGAAATATTTTTATATAATTTAGAAAATTTAGTCATATTTTTTTGATCTGATAAAAAGAAGAAATCGTATAAGGCTAAATTTTCATCTTCTCTTCCTATTCTTTTTGATGCATAAAATTTATTTTTGTCTAATTTGCTTAAATTGATAGATTCCTGAAACAGGCAATCAATACGACTAAGTAAAACAAAATCATATTGAATATGATTAATTTGTGAGTAATCAGACATCAATTCAATAACTTTTTTTGTGCTATACCACCTGCTTTTAGCTCTAAAGGAAAGTTTTTGTAAGTCTTTAACTACATTTTCAACACTTCCTCGAGACGGGAGAAGAAGTTCGTAGCTTTTTTGAGTATCTGAAGAAACCTTCCACTCAGAGATCTGTTTTTTATTATTAATACCATAATCTTCTAGTTTTGTTTTGAACATAATCTGCTTTTCAAAAATAAAGCTTTTTGGCTTGTATAAATTTTCTAGTTTAGATTTGTAGTTCACTGACCAGCTGTGTATAAATACGTCTGTTTCATATTTTTCTAAAAAATTTTTTCTAATTCCCTCGTAGCAGATTTGAGGGTCAGTACTCGCTTGTTCAGACTCTTTTAGAAGATTAGTACTATTCCTATTACTTGCATCAGTTGATATACCTACATTCCCAAACAAACAAATTGCTAGTTTCATTATTTAAAAATTAGATTTTTGTAGTAGTGTCTATTCGAAGTACTAATCGCTTATTTTCCCCAAGCACTTGACCAGCTTTATGCGTTACATTTGTATCAAATATTACTCCAGTACCAGAAGGGCCAGTAATTTCTTCAATTTTTGATAAATCGTCAACTTCAACTACATTTTCTTCCATTAAGGCTTTTTTTGAAAGTAATTCTTTTTGAAGTTTGGTGTTCCATTCACTATTTGCAAAAGTTATTCCACCATCACCAATATCAACATCACTCAAGTAAATCATAAATTTTAAATATCTAGTTTTATCAAAGTGAAGTTTATAAGGCAATACATCGACCTCCTCACCAGAATTGGATGATTCTGCTAAAAAAATTTTTGAAATTATTATTTCTTCAGAATCAAAATAATTTTTAATAAATTTTTGTAGAAATGTGTTATTAAAGAATTGGTTTAAAAATTTAAAATATTTTATATTCTCAGTATCACTTTTTTGTATTGATAAAACTCTTACATAATCTGTATGTGTGTGGTAGAAATTTTTTTTTGCTTTTTTAAAAGCTTTCATTACATCTGCTCTTAACTCGTCAACGAAATCTGAATCAAGCAACTCTGGAACTTTTTTATATCCATTTTCTTTAACTTCATCTACAAAATCAGTAATGTCTTTCACAGAAAACCTTTCACATAGCGTGTAATATGTTTATTTAATTATATTCTATATAAGATAAATCTGTTATTTGTCTTTTTTAAAACTATGTAAATAAGAATTTTTAACACTTCTGTTTTACAATTAATAACAATGATTTCTAATAATAAAAAAATATACCAAAAGATATCCTTGATGGTTATATTTTTATGTAGCTTTTTTAAAAATAGAGAAATTCTCAATAATTGGTATGGGGGGTGGATAAAGCAAGATTGTAATTTGGGAAAATGTATTGAAAGTTTTCAAGATATCGTTATCCTATTTAGCCAACCATGGGGTTTAGGGGAACTAGCTTACAAATTGTATAGACCTGTTGTCTCACTTTCCTATAGTATTAATTTTAAAATGAGTAGTCTAAATGAAGCTACGATTTATCATGCTACTGATCTATTAGTCCACTACATTAATGGCCTATTTATTTACTTAATAATTAAAAAAATTACTAATAATTTTTTGCCGGGTTTAATAGGTTTATCTTTATTTCTATTCCACCCTGCTGTTTACGAAATAATACCAACCCTTGACAGAAGGCATGAAGTAATAGCAGGAATGTTTGGACTTTTATCATTATTTTATGTTGAAAAAAGTAAAACAAAATTTAATAGGGCATTTGTGTTTTCATTATTTTTTTATTTATTAGGAAACTTATCAAAAGAAATAATAGTAGTCTTCATTCCACCTCTTATGTTTTTATCTCTTTTTGGAGTTAAAAAAGTTAATTATAAAAACTTAAACCTCGGTAAAATAACTAAGTCATTCAGCTACTTGTTTATAACAATATCAATTTGGGTTTTTACCCAATATCTCTTTAAAGGATATCAATCTTACAATAAAATTCTAGATCATACATTTATTGAGCTTATAGAGCGTTCTAATGTATTCTTTTCCAACTTTCTATATCACACAATTCCAAACATAAAACAACCTTCAAAATTGATTTATTTTGTTTTATTTTTAGGCATCATCCATACAATTTTATTTTTTATAGATTCTAAAAATAGATTCTATTTAATAATCTCATTTTCGATCATATTACAGTTTTTGTTTGTTGAATCGCTATCGTCATTAACAATTTTATTTCCAAATGTTAATTTTGTAATTCGCTTAATACTGAACGTGTATTTAATTTGGTTAATGTTTTATCTTATAACAAAAATAACAAAAGCAACAAAATCTTATTTTTTGGTTGTATTTACTTTATCTCTTTTATGTATTTTTGGAATAAGAGTTTTTTTTGGTTTTTTAGGATTAAGAGGCGGGTATGTATCAAGCATATTTTTTGTTTTTATAATCTCCTTAATTGTAGATTTTATACTTAAAGAAAAAGTTCACAATATGTTGTATTCTTATGTGCTATTTTTTTGGATTGTTTTCATCGTCTTTTCAGGTGTAAATACAAATATTTTATTATGGAATCAAGCTACAAACTTTAACAAGGCGTTTTATAACGAGCTATCTGAAATTATAGAAAGTAATAGCAGTATAGATAAAATAATATTAGAAGACCAACCCTATATTTTTTGGGATTATGAATACGGGAGGCCTAACACAATTGTGTATAGTGTTCAAGAATTTACAGTAGATGCGTGGCTATATCATAATTTTCCAAATAGAAAAATAAATGTAGAGCAATTAAGTAAATCTAGTATTGATATAAAAAACATATCATCAAATATATCTTTGGATTCAATTTGTGTTGAAGGTACATGTAATATAACTATTATTTTTAATCAATAAATATTAGAGCCTTAATCAAATGAATTTAAAAATAAATATTAATACTTTAGAATTAATATTAAATATAGTTTTTAAAAATTTTTGAATTCTAAGATAGTTTTTTTTGCATTCTTTGACAATAAAACTGAAGAGCCTGAAACTATTTTATCCACTTTTAATTTAAAGTAATTTGATGAATTCACTCCACCGTCTACCTCTAGAATAAAATTTTTTCTGTTTGATAGGTTATCTATTTTTTTTATAGTTGAATATGTTTTTTCGGAAAATTCTTGACCTGAGAAACCAAGTTTTGAAATACCCATAACAGTTATCTGATCACAATACTCAGCATATTTTTTAATTTTGCTGATACCTGTTGTATTAAAATAAAATATACCAAACATCATGTCTTTATAATTTTTTTTAATACTCTTGAAAACATCTAAAATATTTTTAATATCTTCATGAAATATAATTAAATCTACTCCATTTAATCCAACTTTTTCAAGTTTGTTTATCCACTCTTCGGGATTTAATGACATCAAATGTAGTTCAACAAACTTATCGGGCCAGTATTTGTTAATTTCATCAAAAACACCAAGATTGACGGTATCAGCATTTTTGTATACAGTATCATCTACTAAATCTATTTGAATAAAATCAGGTTTTTGGCCAACTTTTTGATATATACTCATAATATTTTCATTGAAAGACGCATAAATTGCAATCCCAAGTTGAGTGCTATTACTAAATGTGAAATTAACATTGATTAAATAAAATATTATAAAAACCATACCTGCGGTAATAATTCTTTGAAATTCATAATTAATAAAATTAATATTTAGAAATTCTAGAATGAAAGATTGAAAAATCTTAGAAACAATACTTATTAAAATAAATAAAAATAATGCCTTCTTTAACCTATGCGGAGGTATCTGAAAATTAAATTTTATATTTGACCAATATGCAAATAATATTCCAGCAACAACTCCTACAAAGGTAGATATAAAACTACCAACAGCCAGTTGGATGAGAATGTTTCTGGTTGAAAATTCAATCAATAAACCAACGAATCCAAATAATATATAAAATTTAAAAAATCTAAATCTAAATCTAATATTATTTAAATTACTATACATCTTTAAATCTTAATAAGTAGATAATAGTTTTTATAGATAACTTCAACTTTCCATAAAAAGAACCGCCACCTTTAGCCTTGCCAAATTTTCTATCTTGTATAGTTATAGTTTTTTCAACTATGTCTATTTTCTTTTTTTTTATACTTAAAAGAAAGTCAAGATCAAATAAAAAATCTTTTGAGTAACTATTTTTATCAGTATAAAAATTTTTACTAAAAATTTTGGGTTGAGCATTTATATCTAAAATATGTTTTCGAGTAGTTAAAAATACTAAAAGACTCATTAGATAAGTAAAAATTCTATCTAATAAGGGTCTGTTAGTTCTTTTTCCTTTTAAGATAAAGTTTTTATCAATATGTGAATTGTAATAATTAATAAGTTTTATCACATCTTTTACTTCAACCTGGTTGTCGGCGTGACACCATGACAATACATCACCCGTTGCAATATTTAATCCGGCCTGAATGCCTCCACCATATCCTACATTTTTCTTAAGATTTAAAATTTTAAAATTATCTTTTTGATGATTAAATTTTTTTGATAATTCCAAAAATATTCGATATGAATCATCGAGAGATCCATTATTGACAAATATAACTTCAATATTCTTATCCAGTAACTCCTTCATCCATGATGAAAACAAATCTTCTAGATTCTCTTTTTCATTAAAACAAGGAATAATTACAGAAGTTTTCATTTTGACTTTTCGAACTCATACTGATTAGGAGTACCAAAGTTTCTAAAAAAATCAACTTGATAATTAAAGATATTAAGGCCGTCTTTAACCATTAATTCAATCATTGTATCTATATATGTTTCATTATTTACAAATTTTTGTTGCTCATTCATTTTTTTATAATATCTGAAAAATATATCCTTATTCAAAAAATTAAATGCACCAGTAATTATGAAATCACTACTTTGTAAAGGTTGTATTCTTTTTTTACAACTAACGTATCTAACAATATTTTTTGAATCTGCTCGAATCCAGCCATAAGAGTCACTGTTGTCATAGTTATAACTTTCTGCTGGATAGGTGAAAACTATTGCATGGTACTTTTTATTCAAAGACTTTACAATTTTGGATTCATGAACTTTAAAACTAAAATCGCAAGCAAGGACAAAGAAATTTTCATTTATAGGTGTATAAAAATCACTATTTAGAATTTCATAATTTGATGTTGCTTGACCATTTGTATATTCATCAAATAAATATATTTTTGACTGAGGCTTATATTTTTCATTAATTATATGACTAAAGTTATAGTTAATCTCATCAGTTTTCTGGATTCCAAATATAGTATTTTTTGTTAAAGGTAACGAATCGGCAGATAAAATTGCAAGCTCCGTATCGCCTATCTTTAGTAAACCTTTTGGTTTACTATAACCCTCATCTTTGAAGCGGTTCCCTCTTCCGGAGAGAAGAATAATTTTGGTACTATCTAACATTAATGTTAATTTTATCTAATTCGATATGGTTGTCATTATTAACTTCGAAAACATAAATACTATTTACAGAAAACGAATAGTTTGGATTGAGATTTAAAAATTTATTTTTTAAATTATTGTCATTACATGCTTCTTTTAGTGTACAAATTGTTAAATGTGGAATCCAACTATTCCCAATATAGGGATATCCATAATTTCTATTATTTCTTTTATAGATAGGGTTAATAAAATTATTCTCGAACTTACTTTTTGTAATGTGTGAAGTTTTATAAATTAAGTTTTCTTGAAATTTAATTAGATTATTTGACTTTTTCACAATGAAGTGAGGTGTGGCGTTCTCTGATGAGGCTTCTTTAAACTCACCAACGTCATTGATCTCAATATTTAGATCTTCCTCAAAGTTTTCACAAATATCTTGTATTTTTTTTATAAATATTTCTTGATTTGAAACTAGGAAATTCCCAAGTGTTATGTGAGGAAGGTGGCTCAAGTAAAGCTGGTTTCCAAACTCTATTTCAAATAGTTTTTTCCATTTCAATACCTCCTTCGCTAACTTTTTATCAGGCAAAATGAATAGTCCTATTTCAATCATGTTCATAAATTTTATATATTTCATTTCTTGAGTGATCTGATTTAAAGTTACCGTTAATATTATAAAAACAATACGGCTCTTCATGCTCTATATTTAATTTATAAGATTCATTGATGGGAAGGTTTATAGCATTACAAAAAGCAATCCTAATAAAGACCTGGTGAGTAACCCCTAACAAAGGAGTTTTAAGGTGATTGTTACTTAGGAACATATTAAGTCGGTTTTGAACATCATTTAAATTCTCCCCCCCTGGAAAATGATCGTCAGTACCTTCTGACCACGACTTTATAATTTGGGGATACCTATTCTTAACTTGAGTTAAAGTAAGTCCTTCAATTTCTCCATAATCAATTTCATTTAATAATTCTGATTCTGAATAGTGATCTGTCAATTGATTAACTGTATTTATTGCCCTTTTTAATCTCGAAGTAAAAAAGTTTTTTATATTTATATTTTTTAAAATTTTTATCTTTTCTTTTGTAATCTTTTTTTCTACATCTGGATTCCTTCGAATACCAAGAAAAGTTCCATCATTTAAATTAGTTTTAGAGTGGCGTAAAAAGTATATTTTTTTACTTTCAATTTCATTTTCTTTATTATTTAAATATTCGTGATAAAACATTAAAAAATTTAAACACTGTTGAGAAATCTCTTTAATATCATAAGAGTCTTGATTGTTTTTAATTCTATCTAAACTTCTATATAGATTTTTAAAAATAACAAACTCTGGAAGAATGCTAAATATTTGATCTTCCGTAAAAAAAATATTTTTATTCGTAACAAATTTTGATAGATTAATTAATGAAAATTTAACAATATGGTACATAAATTCAAATAATTCTCTATCTTCTACTAATTTATGTTTTTTAACTATTAAGTATTCTTCATTAGAGGTAAAAAGATATTCTCTATAGCTTAGTTTTCCTTCTTTGAATTCAGTATTGTATTCCTTTAGGCTTCTTCTAGCTTCTCTAAAGTCTTTAAGCTGAATATCAAAGATAGGATAAAGGTCTCTTAAATTATCGCCATATGAAGCATCGTGCATGGCCCAATCAAGACATGTAAAAGGGCTCTCAATTACGTGCTGCTTATGGGTTTTAAGATCATAAATCATCAAGTGTAAAACCAAAGTTTTATGTTTGTTAAATTTCAATGGTCCAAATGAATTATTTATATATATCTTATCAAATTTTGATTTGTAAAATTTACTGTCTATTTCTTGAAGTTTTTTTATTTGTTTTTTGTAGTATTTTTCTGTCATATTTTTACATATAACAACTATGTCAATATCGCTGATTTCTTCTATTTTTTTTATTTTTGAGGAACCAACAAAAGTTACTGAAATATTATTTTTTTCATCTTTAAGTAGGTTTTTAATTTCTTTTTTTAAATCTTGAATCATTGACCGTAATAACTATTTTTGCCATGCTTCCTTTGAAAGTGAAATATATTTAAATAACTATTAACAGATACAGCTTTTGGATTAATATTTTTTGTTAAATATGCTAATTTTGCTATATACTCAATTATTTCAGCGTTATTAAAGGCTTCATCCATATTTTTTCCCCAAGAAAATAAGCCGTGCTGACCAACTAAGATGCCAGGTAAATCATAAATTTCCACTGATTGCTTTTTTAGTGTTTCCTTTATAACGACACCTGTATTTTTTTCATATTCTTCTTGTATTTCCTCTTCACGTAATGCTCTTGTACAATACACTTCTCCCATTATGTAATCAGAGTGAGTTGTTCCTAGGTTTGGAATATTATACAAAGCCTGAGCCCAAGATGTAGCATATTGTGAATGCGTGTGAACAATAGAGTTTATTTCTGCATAATTATTATAAAGAAAAATATGTGTAGGCGTATCAACAGAAGGGGTAAGTCCACTTATATGTTTTCCATTCATATCTACTATCGAAATATCTTCTAATTCAAGAGATTCCAAATCTGCACCGGAAGGTTTAATGGCAATTTCATTTTCATTTAACCTAAGGCTTAAATTTCCAAATGTTTGGATGGTTAAATTAGAATTAATAAGATCTATATTTTTACTGAGAACTTCTTTGAGTAATTTTTTCATAACAATATATATACTATATGTTATGAAAGAACAATGGAAACAATGAAAATAATTTCACACAAAGTGAACACAACAAAAGATTTGGTCAAGACTGAAAAAATTAATGGCATCGAAGTTGATATCAGGTGTTACAAAAATGAACTAGTTTTGTCACATGATCCACTACAAGATGGTGAGATTTATTTTGATTATTTAGAAAATTATGACCACAATTTGTTAGTTTTAAATATCAAAGAATCCGGAATAGAAGATTTAGTTATTAAGAGAACAAAAGAAAAATTAGTAAATAAAAAATTTTTTTTGCTAGATGTTGAAATCCCGTTCATAGTCACCAATCGTGGAGTAAATAAAGAAAATCTATCAGTAAGATATTCCGAGTATGAATCTTTTGAAAGCTTAAAAGCCTTCAATCTACTTGCAGACTGGATATGGATTGACACATTCAATAAGTTACCAAAATTAAATAAACATATAATCAAATATTTTAATACAAAAAAGACATGCTTAGTTTCCCCTTCTAGGTGGGGTCGAGAAGATGACCTAGATGGATATTTAGAGATATTTAAGAAATATGATTATTCTCCAGACTATATTATGAAATGATTTTTGCTCAATAAATAGCGAATTCCAAAAAAAATAATAGTGAGAAAATCGAACTACTAATTTCTTGCTTATCAGATATGGAATAAGCTCTTAAGAAAAGTTGGTTATAACTTGTAGATAATTAATTGTCCCAAATGGTTCGGGACAACAAAAAAATTTTTATCAAGCTTTAGCTCATTACCAAATTTAGTAGCACCATCTGTAAACCATCCGCCATAATCATCAAGAATAATAACAGCACCTTTTCTTGAATTGGATGCAATAAAGTAAAAACTTTCTTTTGCAGATATATATGTATCTACATCAATGTGAGCAAATGAGATTGGCTTCTTAATTTTAATACTTTTCATAGAATCTGGAAAGATCCCGCTAATAACTTCGAAACTTTTATTCGTCTGTAGTTCGAGTTTTTTTATATTTTCTATACTTGCATCACTATACTCATTTCCCTTAAAAAAAGTATCTTTGTTAGAAGCATTTGCAACACCTGTGAAGGTATCGCATAAAATAAAATCATTTTTTTTATTTTTGTTTGCTAATGCAACTAAAGCGGAGGCTCCACCATTCCAGCAACCAACCTCTATGAACGTGGTGTTGTCATCTAAATATCTTTTTGAATAATCGTACAATGTAAAAAGTCTTGATTTTGGATTAAGTGTATAGTCACCTACGATATTGTAATAATTATTAAATTCCGGGTCCGCTCGCCATGGTAAATAAAAATACTCAAATATTTCTATTCCGTAATCACTTCTATTTTCTTTGTATCTTAAGTTAAGTTGAAAAAGTTTAAATAGAAAATCTGTTATTTTTTCTAATCTATTTCTTGCTTTTTTTACTTTTTTTAATTTAAACATTTTGTGGCCAGAGGCAGAATCGAACTGCCAACCCCTTGTTATCCAGATAAGAGCAAACCTTATGACCTTTAATAATTCTAACTTATTAGCAGTTAATTATCCCTCATTTGTGAGAGGCTCTCTGTCACATTAAGGGTAGAATAAAGGAATCTTCAGTAGCGAGCGAGTCATAGTTTGTCCTTTTTTTATTTTTTAATTAAGACGACAGAATAATCGTGAAAAAGGATTTCATATAGACCTGGATTTTTATAAATATAATCTAAAACTAACTTTCCCTTGCCTGGTATGAAATTAAAATTATTAGGTTTTGAATTAGAAAATTTATCATAATTATCTGGTGTATCATCAATTGAAATAATAGTTCCTTTTTTTATTTTATTATTTAATAACATAAACTCATTAAGACCATGCTGTTGAGATGGTTCAGGATTTTCTATGTCTAAGTCGTAGCTATCTAGGAAAATTAGATCTAAAGTCTCGATAAATTCATCATCTAAATTTTTAATAAAATTTACTGAATCATGAGTATGAAATGTTGTTATGGGTGAGTCTAAGAAATTGTAAAAGTTTTTTATTTCAGGATCCACGTCGACAGTATCAAACTTTCCACCAAAAATTTTTACGTAATTTGCAAAAAGCATTGAACTCTTGGTCCCATGAGCTGCACTTCCAGTTTCTAAAATATTTAAACTAGAGCCTGCAAAATATTTTAAAATATAGTCAAACATTTCTCTATTTATATGATTGAGCTCTGAATATGTTTTAAAGTGAAAATCTAACAATTGATCAACGCTTTTGATGCTTTTTATTTTTTTTTCTACAAAATTTAAGTTGTTGATTCTTTTATTGTTTCTAATTTTTAAGAGTTTTTTTATGTATTTATATACGTACTTTATATAGTTATTTGGGTTTAAATATTTTTTCATTTTGCGGCCAGAAGCAGAATCGAACTGCCGACCCCTTGTTTTTCAGATAAAGGCAGACCACTTGACCTTATCTCATTGTAACTTATTCGTTGTTAGTTTTCGCTCGTTACATAAAGCTGGTATTTGGTAACGAGCAGTGAAATAAATCACAATATAGATTTTTCTATCAGTTATTTAAATGAAAATTATTATTAATTGATAGTCTTAATTTACCAAAATAAAGATTTTCATATTCGCTATAAATCGCTATATTTTCCGAGCTGAAAATATAGGAAATAATATACTTTGACTCCTCTATATTCCTAAATTGTTTTCCCTCTTGTGAATTACTTAAGTTATATTTTTTCTTTAATATATAATCAAATCCTCGTCCAATTGTGTAGGGATTTGATGGATAATATGGTGAGTACTGTGTACCAAATTCGTTTACCCAATCGTAGATGCCTCCTCCCAAATCATAAAATATAGGAATTTTGTTACTGTCTCCTGTTTTGCTCCAATCATCAGCAATAAATTCTGTAATCTGCTGTTTATATAACATAGGTACATCAGATTCCGACAAAACATTTGATTCATTCTGATAGTTGTCAAATAAAATATTGTATGAAAAATATACATTGAACATAACAAAAACTATGATCAGAAAGCCATTTATAGAATGTAACAATTTTGATAATCTAAAGTTTTTGTAACAGTACCCCAAAAAGAACCATATATATAAATAAATAAAATACGTTTCAATATAATTGTCCATTCTTTGATATTTTAGAAACTCTCTTCCACCAATAGCCGGGCTTATAGATGTAAACAGGAACAAATAAAAAATTAGAATAAAAACTTTTTTTATATAATACATATCTAGCATTTTTTGAAAAAATATTAATAGAATAAAAATTAATAGAATATTTAACAAAGCATATCTCTGAAGAAACCAATGAAATTTTAGAAATAATTGGTAAATATCATTGGTTGAATCAGAAATTATATTTCCATTCATAGTTTGAAAATAATATGATCTCTCATCAACCCAAAATCCAAATAATGATCTTACAGTATTCTTATATCTCTCAATAAATATTAATAAAATATCATACGAGCTATTTCCAACTTTAGAAATTGCATTAATGCTAACTTTATTGAAAAACGGTATCCAAGTAAATCTAATGATTAAAAATAATGAAGTTATTGAAATAAAATTTATATATTTATTGGTAAAAAAAAGTTTTACATTTTTTATATTCAACAAAGTAAATATTGTAAAGAATATTATATACACTACAGAGTTTGTTAAACCTGCAAGATAAATCCCAGGTGGCAACATTGCAATCACAGGAAATAAAGGAAATAAATAATATTGTTTGTCTATAGCAAATTTAAATAAAAAATATAAAAATAAAGAGTTAACGGTTGTTAATACAGACTGTCCCCATGGCTCAATTGTATGCTGACTTAAATAAGTTGAAAATCCTATTAGTAAAAATAAAAGAATATTTTTATAATCTTTTTCTTTGTTTTTTAGTGCCAGATAAACAAGGATAATATTTAAAAAAGCAATAAATAAAGACACGGAAATTAGAGAGTCAAAAATTGTCAATATTTTTGAAAATAATATTAATAAATTCGGATTTGGCAGTCCAACTGAACTTACAAGACCTACATGAGTATTTATAGCCATTAAATTATCAGCAAGCCAAATTACAGTTGCCTCATCTTCTCTCCAAGATGCAGCTACTGCACTCCAGAAAAATTTATAAATAATTAATAAAACTGTAGCAAGAAAGAAAAATAATTTTTTTTTT
>MDTB01051514.1_pt1 | contig 29797 bp, 20 predicted proteins | sample 811161 | NCBI WGS metagenome assembly MDTB01 (sample SAMN05326650, study PRJNA326480) | marine metagenome | isolation source: seawater | place: Mediterranean Sea | collected 2009 | reverse complement strand
TTACAAGATCAGCGAGACCCCAAGCTCTCAGTGATTTCCTTAATTGTAGAATCCCGGTTACCCATACGGTTGTTGATAAGACGACTAAGAACATTGGAATTAACAGTGACAAGCCACTGGCAATCAATCCCAAAATTAGCAGTACGTGAGCATTGATTGCCAGCATTACAGACCACCTCTCACCTTTCATTGGAATGGTGCACACTAGTAGTACCAAGAGAACTATTCCAAGAGAGCTGTATAATCCACCGACAATACCGGAAAATCCGTCAAACCAACTTTCAATCGAAAGTATGGCCAATGCAATACACAAGATTCCCATTCCCACTGCATTCGGCTGACTTCTTCTCCATCCTTCCATTAGTGTTGAAATTATCACTATGATAGATGCAAACCCGACTGATAGTAGTGTTACAGAGACCCCTCGGAAACCTAGGGAGAAACCATCTTCTGCTTCCCTTCCCTTTGTAGATCTCAAATTACCTATCCAGTAACTTGTTACGACCAATCCAATCAAACAAATCTCTAGAGCCATGAGAGGACCTTTCCACTCCATGTCCTCTCCAGAGAACGGATCTACACTCAGTGGCCATGGCATCGACTCATACAATATGGCCCCAAGAATCCTATCTGCCAGAAGGGGGTAGATTATCCAATCAATCGCTATTGGAATCCTATCTAACATATTATCCTGCTGATAAAGTGAAATCAATGACAATTCCACAATCAGAACAACTAGTACTCCCATACTAGTGAGATCCTCATTACTAGCTCCCGGGCCAAGCAGAGAGAAGATGTGAACAATCACAAGTCCAGATATTGCCAACGCTATTGGCATCTCTATGCCAAGGATGTGGGGGAGATCAAGCTCTAACTGTCTTGTACGCAATCTTGCTACAGCGATTAGTAAAGTAACAAATGCCCCAATCACAAGTAGAAGAATAGGATTAGGGCCAGAAGTGAACCCAATTACTAGGCTGGTCGTAAAGACTAGTATCATCACGGCGATTACTATTACAGGACGGTGACTAACGTCAGAGGTGTAGAGCTCTTCAACATCGTCTGTTTGAGCTTTCTCACGACTTTTCTTCCGAGAGGATTTCATCTCTGCTTCTCTAGCGTCATAGGTGCGTAACTGTCCTTCTTCACGACTCTTTGATATCTTTTCTAAGGCTAGTGACCTCCTTGTATTCATCTTGGCCACTGATTGAAGCTCTCTACGCACCTCCCCCCTCGCTACCAGCCATACTGTAGCCATCATGAACATACCAACCGACAAAGACAATGCTATAGAATCGCCCTGAATGTATGATACTGCAACACAGATCGACATCAGCCACAGAGAAGATAATGCCGGCTTGAGCAAATCCTCAATCTCAGCAGCCTTGGGAAGATAAATTGCGAGTAAAAGACCCGTACTTGCTATCGCTATCATCGATGGTTCGATTGCCGGCAGAAAGGAAAAATCCTCTAGAACAATACTGATATTCCTATTCGGAATTAGAAGGAGAAGTGGAATGCCCATGGCTCCCATAGACGTCGTTAAGAAACCCTCGCCCTCTCTCTTAGTGAGAAGGATGGAGACCAATACGATACATACCAAAATAGATACATATTCCCCCATTCCATGTCGCCATTGTATCACCAGAGATGAGAAAAGAATAATTCCAATCATGAGGGAAGCATTCCCGATTCTGACACCTCTAGCATGCGCCAATACGTGCAAGCCCCATAGTAGTCCCGAAACTAATAGCAAGGTAGGTGAAGTGAAGGCACCAAACTGAGCCATAAATAATATTGAAATCATGGGTAACCACAGTCCCAGACTCCATAGTTGAAGGGCCCCAGAATCTCTTAATGACGCAGAAATTTCAGAAATCCCAAGAAATTTAGATGCTAGATTAACATCCGTCTTCCCCATATTCTCATTCACTATGGCCATCATTACCGAGCAAATAATAAGATATGCGGATAGTGGAAAAGGATCTATGTGTATTATACTTCCAGGGTCGTCTAAATTGTTGGACACCAATAGAGTCCGCAGCGTCTCTTGAGCTAGCTGTTCTAGGATAATCCACGTCCATGGAAGCAAAACAGTCACTCCAGCCAGAGAGGGAGACTTTCTCCTGATCGCCAGCACCCCACTTCCAACATGAAGAAGTGACAGCATCGTTAGCAGAAGGACGCCCCCATCTCCCCCCGCCTCGTTGGAATCAGACGGAACTAGGATTACTAGCAAGGTGAGTACCGCTACTGACCCCATCCATAGTACCCTATCTGTGACACTATCCTGGTCTCTTAGTATCACAAATGCGACAGTTATGGAACCGACTAGCGTGAAAATGGTGTACTCCGAAAAACCTAGTGATGAAGACACAGTCGTACCAAACAGAAGAACAAGTAACAGAATTATCGCCATTGTGATAAGAGGTAACGATACCCTCTTCCAAGAAACTCCCCTAACAACAAGATATGACCCCGAGAATGCTCCACAAAGAACAGTTACCATTCCCAAGGCATACCCTATGTCGCCTCTATTTGCCGCCACCGCCAGAAGAGCACCTATTAGCCCAAGTGAGACTGAAACACCCCATAGCCCCGGCTTTCCAAGTCCCAATATCTTCATGCCCTTCGAGAACCAATTCTCCTCTCTGGCAAAACGAGTTGCCATGCCCGCGTTCATACCAGTCGTAATCAACATCAGAACAAACAGAAGCAGCGGCTTATCCAAGGCTAGAACCCTCAACTCCCCGATTTCAAACCCACCAGTGATGGCATGCATCCCTATCCATAGGTTTGAGGACGCAATACCAAGTGCCGCGAGATTCCCCGACTTCCGGTGAGTCGCAAGTATGTGCATTAGGATAGTAGAAATCAGAATCATGAAAGCAACACCCTCCTGGCCATACAAAGATCCCGCAGTGGAACCCACGGCGAGAAGTACAAGAGTTGACTGAGCGGCAATGGCATCGTGCTCGTATCTGTAAGAAGCCACTATGTTCAATCCCACGGTGACTAGTAGGAGAGCTCCAAGCCCCTCTACTCCAATGATGCCCCATCTCTGCAACTCTACGGACAGCCCATACAGTACCTTCATTGAGATTATTATCCAAGTAATCCCAAGAATCCTTAACCTTCTGTCTTTGGACCATCTCTCTCCAAGTAAGAATCCAATAGAGGCAAGCAATATGAGAGAAAGAGTGGCAACTAGGGGTTCGAACACGAAACCAATCTGGAAACCTATGGCGCTGTAGACCAGGATCATCGCACCCATAAGAACCCAGTTTATTCTCCTCTCTCCTTCAGTAGCAATATCAGTCACCACATCCGTCTCTGGGGCTGTTTTCACACTCCCATCCTTCTCTACGCTCCCCGGAACTTTGACTCGGACAAACGGATCAAAAATCTCTCCAATAGCATCGTCACTATCTTCGCTTTCTTCCTCAGACACTTCCTCTTTGACGAACTGAGAATCATCCACTAGATCGCCCAAATCCAACTTATCACTGATCCGAAAGGCCCTCTCACGGATGATATCATCGTCCGAAGCGCCATCCACCATCGACTCGCGTAGAGCATATGAGCGATAATCACATCCCCGATAAGTCAATGTTCAAGCAGGTTACAATCTGGGCTGTCACATACGCAACCCTTGAAGGCAGGTGTCCTAGTCGAGGAGCATGGAGGACCGAGCTCTGTCGGGCTCCAGCCCCGTGCCAAAAACTACATTGGCGCACCATGGACTGAACGTTAGTGGCAATGTACACTGGAACCTTGGTTGGGAGAAGTTGCATGAACTAGCCGTTTCGAGGAAAGAGGCAAAGCTCACTTCTCACGGAGTGCTCCTAGCAACTACCGGAGAGAGAACCGGTAGGTCTCCCAATGACCGATTCATCGTCAAGGAATCCGGCTTAGCCGAGGAGGTATGGTGGGGGGATGTAAACAGACCAATCTCGACTGAGAAGTTTGAGAGACTCCTAGAAAAGACTAGGAAGTACCTAGACAAAGCTAACCACCTATTTGTCAAAGATGCTTTCTGTGGTGCAGACAAAAGGCACAGGATGCCAGTCAGACTAGTGACTGAGAATGCGTGGCACGCTGCTTTCATGCACAATATGTTCGTCAGGGCCACTGAAGAAGAGCTCGAAATACATGAGCCCCAGTACACAATCCTCCATGCTCCCTCTTTGCAGGCCAATCCAATAAAGGACGGAACTAATTCTGGTGTCTTCGTAATCCTAGCTCTTGATAGGGGCCTCGTCATTATTGGAGGAACTCACTACGCTGGCGAGATAAAGAAAGCGATATTCACTATAATGAACCACATACTTCCAGAAAGGGGACTTCTCCCTATGCATTGCTCAGCGAATACCGATGGTCAGAAATCTGCCTTATTCTTCGGACTATCAGGTACCGGAAAGACCACCCTTTCTGCCGATCCAAATAGAGCTCTTGTGGGTGACGATGAGCATGGGTGGTCAGAGGACGGAGTCTTCAATTTCGAGGGCGGGTGTTATGCCAAGCTGATCAATCTCTCAAAGAAGGATGAGCCCGCTATCTTCGCAACCACCAGGATGCGCGGTACAATCCTAGAAAATGTTGTTTTGAATGCGGATGGAACTCCTGACTTCACCAACGATTCGCTCACTCAGAATACCAGAGGATCGTACTCCATTGAGTCAATAGAGAACAGGACTCCAGATTCCATGGCAGGGAATCCGAAGAATGTTGTCTTCCTGACTTGTGATGCCTTCGGAGTCCTACCTCCACTGTCTAGGCTCACACCCGAGCAGGCCGCATATCACTTCATTTCAGGATACACCGCTAAGGTAGCTGGCACTGAGATTGGCATTACAGAGCCACAGGCAACTTTCTCTACTTGCTTCGGTGCGCCATTCATGCCCAGACATCCATCAATATATGCAGACCTACTTTCTAGAAAGATCAGAGAGAATGACGCCAAGTGCTGGCTAATTAACACCGGATGGGTAGCAGGAGGCTATGGAGACAGTAGCAGGATCAAAATAAAGTGGACTAGAGCATTGCTCAATGCGGCCCTTAGAGGAGATTTAGATGACGTAGTTTTCGTCAAAGACCCAAGGTTCGGATTCTCAGTACCAACGACATGTGAGGGAGTTCCTGACACTATCCTCCAACCTCGTGATACATGGAATGACAAGAAGAAATTCGATAATGTGGCTGATCTTTTAGCTCGCATGTTCATAGAAAATTTTGAGCAATATAAGGATGGTTGTAGCGACGAAGTAATGACATCTTCCCCAATCGTACTCGGATAGTTCGATGGCAGGTTAATCTAAGGGATTAGCAACATCCATCTTCCCTATCTGGCGCTGCAATAAACACTACTCTGTCCACATTATGAATATTCCTTATCTGTGCTATCATTTTTCTAATTGAGCCGGCTTTGCCCTTGACTTGCATAGTGTCTACACAAGAGTGGCTATCAGGTAGACAAGTATGACTGTACGACGTAACGTTAACACTTCCCGAATGCCTAATCTCTGCTAACTTATTCTCAACATCATGCTGGAAGTATACAACCACAGTCCCCTCAATCTGAAGATCACTCTCCATCTTATCCAGGTCACCACGCATCAATTCCTCAGCGAAATGGATACTAGCATCTCTCAGAAACATACTCCTATTTTTGTAACCACTCTGCTTAACAAGACCGCCAAGCCTTTCTGCAAAATCGACATCAGTACTGAAAGAAACAATCCTACTCATGAATATTCTCAGATTATCTATACTAATAATAATTTCGTTTTCTGTAGTTATTAACATATATTAAATATGTAATAGCTGGCGGGCAGGCTATGAAGAGTGTAGCGTACAGGTCGATATTGCTAAGCGTACTAATGATAACATCAAGCCTTGCTGGATGTCTAGGTGATGAGGCAGAAGATGCCGATGATTCCGAACAAATAGTAGATCCAATCACTGTCTTCGGCTCAGTGATGGTTTCCACCTATCACGTTGGTGAGCTGGTCAAGGCAGTAGCAGGGGAACATGTAGAAATGCACTACATGAGTCAAGACAACATCCCTGTACACGACTATGAGCCATCAGCAGCCGATTTAATCAGGCTTCAAGAAGCAGATGTATTCTTCTATCATGGTTTGAATCTAGAACCATGGGTAGACTCGGCTTTGGAGTCCCTAGGTGCTGATGCTCCTGCTTCGTTCATGACACACACCATGATGGACGGAGAGGTTACATTAGACTTTGAATCGCTACTGGTATCTAATTTGTGTGAATTGATGAATGACGGGCCGTTCGAGAGTACCACTCTTGCAACCATGTCTGACGACCACGACGACCACGACGATGTCGACCACGGCGATGACGACCACGGCGATGACGACCACGGCGATGACGACCACGGCGATGACGACCACGGCGATGACGATCACGATGACGATGGTGGCATGCAGACGATGACAGGCCATGGTGACCACTCAGAAGATGATGACGACCACGACGACCACGACGACCACGGCGATGACGACCACGACGACCACGACGACCATGAAGGACATGGCCATGCAGAGGCTGAGAAGGTAATCCAGAACCCAGAGGAATGCCCGGCCGATACGACAATCCAGGTCTTTCACATGGAAGCTGGGGAGCACGTACTAGAGTTCGAGTCAGAGCATGGCGAGGACTTCAATATGGCCGCTCTAAAGATGCTAGGAGGGCACGCTCATCACGACCATCATGGCCATGGTGACCACTCAGAAGATGATGACGACCACGACGACCACGACGACCACGGCGATGACCACTCGGATGACGAGGACGACCATGGCGATGAGATGTGCCACAACACCGACACCCACGAGAACTACGAGTCGACAGAGGAGGACTGCGAGGCCGCAGGTCACACATGGATGGCTGATGAAGACCATGGAGACCATGGCGAGGGGTTGTGTCACAACACCGACACCCACGAGAACTACGAGTCGACAGAGGAGGACTGCGAGGCCGCAGGCCACATGTGGACGGGACATGAAGATCACGATCTCCCTGAAATCCATGCTGACCGAGTTGCTCACACACTCTCTTTCCCGATTCACATAGCTGGAGACTGGGTGGATGAGTGGGGAGCTGAACACTCCATCGACTCAGACTCATGGAATGACAACACTATCACACACTATGACAATCACGGGATGTGGGCAGTCGCTCAGAACAGTGAAGATGATGCGTTTAGCCCAGGCCTCTGGTCAAAGTACGACTGGACCTGGCAATCAGAAGAGCTGTACTACTGCCAGTCCACCTTCGGCGCTGATACAGAGGCAGACGCTCTGTCCGCCGAGAGCGCTAACGCTAGCGATTTAGAAGCCGGATGCGGCGGATTCCCATGGAGCCTTATGGAAGAAGCTGGCCATGATGACCACCATGACATGGTCTGCTATGACATGAACACACATACCGTTGACAGTACAATCACTACCGAAGAAGACTGTGATGCTGCTGGTTTGATGTGGACAGCTGCCAACAGTGGTCCTGATGATGACGACCACGGCGATGACGACCACGGCGATGACGACCACTCAGACGAGGAGGGAGATCATGACGACCATGGTGATGAAGACCACGGCGATGAAGACCACCATGAAATAGGAGCAGTAATCATCCATATCGAGGAAGAAGGCGACTACGGATTCGCTATGCCTAGCGACATAGAATTCTATGTAATAATGGGAGAGGGGGGCCATGACGACCATGACGACCACGGCGATGAACATGACGACCACTCAGACGAGGAGGGAGACCATGACGACCACGGCGATGAGATTGAAGCTGATGAGGGAGAGGAAGCGTTCGACTACGATCCACATAGCTGGCTTGACCCGCTTTCGTTCAACGAACAACTCAAACTAGTTCAGGACAAGCTAACAATGACATTCCCCGATGGAACTGAAGCATTCGCAGAGAATACTGAGGCATACTCGGCACAACTCACTCAGCTTCACGACCGCTTTGAAGTAGCATTGGGCGATCAGGGAACCTGTGTCACAGGAGGATTCGACAAGACGATTGTAGCCAACCACAACGCCTACTCGTACATCTCAGTCAGGTACGATATCGATATACTGACTGTCCATGGACTTGATCCAGAGGGCGAGCCATCCCCAGCAGAAGTTGCTGAGGTCGTTGAGCACATCAAGGAAGAAGGAATCACTGTACTATTCGTTGAGGAGTATACCGATCAATCTGCTGTTCAGAGTATTGTTGAGGAGACTGGTGTGGAAATGCAAATCCTGTACACAATGGAAATGCGTCCCAGTGACAACACGGATCATTACCTGTCTATGATGAACAAGAATATCGTAAACATAGTAACTGGAATTGGGTGCTAGTACTCGATCTAGACGAAGAACTAGCGAAGAGGGTTGAGAGTATGTCTGAGACACTACCTCCCCTCTTCGTTGGATCAATATTCCTGGTTCTCATCATTTATTTGGGATCTGAGTATGTGAGGGGAAAGTTTGCTTAGCGATTCCTACTCCCTTTCAAGATACCATACATTCATCTCTGAGATATTGAACAGCGTTACAGGATTGTACGCGAGGGCTGTGTAGAGGGCGAAAGAGATGGAGAAACCTATCCTTGATGTCTGCGATCTTTCTGTTGCACGTTCTGGAAAGATAGTCATAAAGGATATTTGTCTGACCATCAACGAGGGTGAGTTTGTCGCCATCGTAGGTCCCAATGGTAGTGGCAAGTCAACACTTATGCTAGCTCTCCTTGGAGTTCTCAAGGCACGTAGTGGTACAATCGAAATATATGGTGCCCCTCCAATGTCAAGGAAGCTTCAGGGGACGATTGGTTGGGTATCTCAAGCCGCGGCCAATCTCCCTAAAGATATCAGGATAACCGTGCGTGAATTGGTAAGACTGGGTACCATAAACTCTGCAAATATGTTCGATTTGTTCGACGGCGGTCGTAGAGAGAGAGTGGATAATGCAATCAAAATGACAGGACTTGAGAATGTTCAAGATACCGATATTGCACGTCTCTCTGGAGGCCAGAGGCAACGTGCGGTAATCGCACGCGCTCTAGCAACAGAAGCGGACTTCATTCTTCTTGATGAGCCATTAGTCGGTATAGACAGAGCCTCAAGAAACTCACTGTTAAAATTGCTCGACCAGCTCTGTCACGAAGAGGGAAAAACCATCCTAATGGTTTCTCATGATTTGACGGCCATGAGGAAAACAGCTCATAGGATGATTTTCCTTGAAGAGACTATTAGATTTGATGGACCCACCATAAGCTTCCCAGATTTGGAGAAACTTGCTGATTTGAGGGGAATAGAAGCAGTTCATGATGACGATCATATGCATGATTGGTCAGAGTTAGGAGAAGGTTAAACATGGGGATAGGTACTATGATTCTGGAGATTATCGCTCCCCTAATGGAATCAATTGCTCCTATGATGCCAGGTGTAACCTTCCCGAAATTCTTTACATTGGAAATGTTCCAGCGTTCGTTACTTGCAGCTGTAATGGTAGCTATTGTGGCAGGTTTCCTCGGATCGTTTCTTCTGATACGTAATCTAGCACTAATTGGAGATGGCCTTGCACACGTTTCTTTCGGTGGCGTGGCTATCGGTATTGTTCTCGGAGCCACTTCTCCCTTGTGGTATGCACTAGTTTTCAGTGTCACTGCGTCTATTCTCATATTCGAATTACAATCAAGAGAGATACTCACTGGAGACGCTTCTATCGCGATATTTCTTACAGGAATGTTAGCCTTCGGACTCGTTGTCTTGAGATACTCAGGAGTAGGAATTACGGTAGAAGTAGAGAGCTACCTGTGGGGAAGCCTCCTGCTTACTTCGTCCCAATCCCTGGATCTAATAGCCTCTATCTCAATAGTTTCTTTTGTCCTTCTGGTGATAATACGCCCAGTGTTACTAGCTACTACTGTTGACCCTCTGGCCGCACAAGTGCAAGGAATCCCCGTCCGAACCATAGGTCAACTATTCAGCGTCATAACCGCGGCAGTGGCAGTTAGTATGGTGCAAGTCGTCGGGACTCTTCTCGTAACGGCATTGTTGGTAACTCCCGCCGCCACGGCACAATTGGTCGGGCGAAGTTTCCGCTCCTGTCTAATTTGGACACAAATTTTCGGCCTCTCCGCCGTCTTTCTCGGCCTCTATTTTTCAGCTGAGTTAGATACAGGCAGCGGCGCAATGATAGCCTTGGTCGCAGCGGTGATATTTGCAATAGTTGCAATATTGAAATTAAGCTTCAAGGACTTTGAATTAGCTTTATTTGAACTAAAGCTCAGATGAGATTATCGATGATATCATCCAAATCCTGTCTTTTTCCACAGTAGTAGCATCTAACCTCAATCGGATCTCGACTGTAGAGTACGAGTTTCTGTGGAAGAGGCTCTCTCGGGTTCTGGGTGATACAGTTTGAAAATGTACATCTTGCGACGTTTACCAGCTCTTCTGCCAGCTCAACCACTCTCTTCTCTGCTACACCATAGTTTCTGATAATAGCTACACTAGCGTTCGGTGAAATCAATGCGAGCCTATCTAGCTCCTCCTGATTCAGCTCTAAGTCCTCGATTTTTAGCAGATCCTTCCTTCCCATCTTGTCACTAGGGACATTCATCACCAGTGAGACCGGATTCGATCTATTTGTATCGATTCTGAGCATCTTGATTACTTGCAAAGCACGACCTGCAGGAATGTGGTCAATCACCGTCCCATTGCAGATTGCTGTAACTCTCCTCATCTCACTCATTTCTTCACCTCCTTCGGTATCTTTACCCCAAGACTCCTGCAAAGAAGTGCCATCCTAGTAGGGACGCCATTGAATGCCTGTTGGAAGTACCTAGCATTTACTGTGGAGTCTAAACTAGGATGTAACTCACTGACCCTGGGAAGTGGGTGCATCACAATCATGCCCTCCTTAGCACCGCCCATGTCCTTGGCATCCAACATGTATATTCCAGCAACCTTCGCATACTCGTCCTCATCCGGAAAACGCTCTTTCTGTATTCTCGTCATGTAGATTACATCGGCATCAGGAATGGCTGCGATCAAATCAGTAGACTCTGAAATTGTGGCTCCAGTAGAGCGAAGATCGTTAACAATCTCATCAGGCATCATCAGTGTTTTGGGGGAGACCAGAGTCAGCTCGGCTCCGAAACGGGTCAGAGCATGAGATAGGCTGTGTACGGTCCTGCCATACCTCAGATCGCCGACTAGAACCACATTCAGTCCCTCGAGGGTTCCATGGGCCTCCCTGATTGTGAAAAGATCGAGCATCGTCTGTGTAGGGTGATTTCCAGCACCATCTCCGGCATTGAGGATTGGAATATTTATTGCATCTGCACTGTATTGTGCCGCCCCTTGTTGTGGGTGCCTTATTACTGCTATATCGGCATAACCCTCGACCATTTGCATGGTATCGAATAGTGTCTCTCCCTTAGCCACAGAGGTTCCAATGGAACTGAAGTTAAGGACAGACCCACCAAGCCTCTTCATCGCTGACTCAAAGGACATTCTAGTCCTAGTAGAGTTCTCATAGAACATGTTGGCTAGAACCTTTCCTTCTAAAAGAGGAAGGTGAACATCGCCCCTTGCCACTGCTACAAGTCTCTCTGAATCATCTAGGATAGACAATATTTCTTCATTACTAAGGTCATCCATGGTCACTACGTCGGACATCGCGCTCCTTTCGCTCCGGTGGTGGCAAGGTCATATGTCTTGTCATTACTCAGTAACTGATTATTGTCAGTAAACCGTCGTCTTGATGTGTAGTGTACGGCCCCACAAGGTCGATGATAATCAGCCGAACACCGCTCAGGGCCTCCTTCTGCGGTGGAGGTACGGATATCGATTGGTTCTCTCATACAAAGGAGAATGGTGGAAAGGTCGTGTCTCTGGCTATTGACAAGTACATCCATGTGTTGGTGAACAAGAGATTCGATGATAGGGTCAGAGTATCATACTCATCTCTGGAGTTAGTGGATAATTTCGAGGATCTAAAACATGAGCTAGTTAGGGAGGCTATGAGAGTAACTGGAGTGACATCCGGAGTCGAGATTACAACTATCGCAGACATACCTTCTAGGGGTACTGGATTGGGCTCTTCGTCAACTGTGACGGTCGGTCTATTGAATGCCTTACACAAATTTGCAGGCCATGATGCCTCTCCTCATCAACTGGCCGAAGAGGCATGTTCGATAGAGATAGAAGTACTCAATCAGCCTATAGGAAGACAAGACCAGTATGCGGCGGCGTTTGGAGGTGTCAATTCTATTTCCTTTGATTCTAACGGAGTTTCCGTGGATCCGATTCCAGTCAATTGCGAATCTAAAATTAGAGAGGAGTTCACTCTGGTTTTTACAGGCCTATCCAGAAGCGCGTCCGAAGTTCTCAAGGAAGCTCCAGATGATCCAGATGATAAGTTAAACAGACTTAGGGAAATCAGAAATCAGGCAGATATTGCAGAAGAATATCTCAATTCTTGTAAACTATCTGAACTAGGTGTTTTACTGGGGGATGCATGGAAGGAGAAGAGAGGCATTTCAGCCGCTGTCTCTGGTAGTGAGATTGACTCTCTGCATGATGAGATAATGTCGCTAGGGGCATCTGGTGCTAAGCTACTCGGGGCAGGAGGAGGGGGATTCTTCCTCGTTCATGGAGAATCATCTCTTAGGAAAAGACTGGAAAAACTAGAGGGTAAAAATAGACTAATTCCATTAGGAATGGATCATAAAGGGTCAACAATTATCTTTGAAGGATGATCAGAATGTCTGCAAACAAAGTAATTTTCGTCTTCTCTATGATGATGATAGTTACAATATCGCCTCTAATTTTCGCCGATTCAAATAACAAAGATAACATCTCAATAGATCAGAATCAGATTACAGGTCACGCAAATCTCTCATTTATGGGAAATTTAACTACAGGCTCACAAATTAACGCTACATGGGGTTTAGAAATTTCGATTCCCGAGGACTACGGTACTGATTTGCTGCCTAATCAGTCAATAGGAATCAGATCCCAGATAGATAATTATCTAGGTGATGCCGATGGAAATATTACTGAATCCGAGGTATCTGACTTCACACAGCTCGTAGAAAATGCGAGATCATGGTCAAATTCTGAAGCGGCCGGCTGTTGTATATTCGACTATAATCAATTATCTATCTTAGACCCAGTCACAGTGACTGTCACACCTCCATCTGTAGGCTCAGTCGAGGGAGAGGACATCGGAACCTGGGGATGGACGGAGTCTGTGGATTTACAAGCTATCAGCGACTTGAGGACAACGAGGCTTCTCGACCTGCCCAGAACAGGATCTATAATTGAGGAAATTCCCCTAGTTGTCTCACTACAAGAGCCATGGGAATTAAGATTCAGTGCAATGCAGGATATAATCTCAGGTGAACCAAATAATTTCACTGTCCTAAGGTCAGAATCTCCCGTTTACTCGACAATCAGAATAGCCATTGGAGAGAACTCCCCACCATCAGTGACTGTCAGTAGGACGGGCGGGTCATCAATCTCGACTCCTCTGAATCGTACAATATCTTTCTTCTCAGAATGTGAAGATAGTATTTTGGAGACTCCCTCATACAAATGGAAGCTTTCCAATAACGGGACACTAGTCAACAGCTCAACAGGACAATATGACTCTGATGAAGTAACTGTTGTATCAATAGATCCTAGGGAGTACGGCTACCTTACTGGAGATGTTCTCAGTGCAGAGTTCACTTGCATTGATTCATTCGGAAGATCCTCTTCATGGTATGAGAATATTATCATCGATGGAGAGAATCCAAGCTACGATATCAGATTCACAGAAATAACATCCGAGGGAATTGAGATTCAGCGCGACGAATCTGAATCCAGTATGTTAATCAGATCTGATAGCGAACTTTTTGTTGATGTTTTGACTTCGGATAACTCAAATCTACCAGTCTCTGTACAAGTGGTATCGAATAAGTCTCAGGGTTGGAGGCATTTCTCCAATGATGAGCTATATTTCTCAGCTACATTCAACCAGGGAGATCAAGTAAATGGCATGCATCTGCCAGTAGAGGATAGGCATCAAGATAGAGAAAAAAGCCACTGGGAGCTTCTGTTGAATGTTACTGATGAAGCAGGAAATACCATCAAAAGAACATGGGATATTGTTGTCGAGGACTCCGCCGGACCAGTCATAATCCCCTCTCTTGATGCAAACTCCACCAGAGTAAGCCCTTCAAATCCCGCACATGAGGGAGATACAGTCACTCTGATACTAACCGAATCTTTTGATGATCTGGATAGTATATCTAATACCCTATGGACAGTATCCATTAATGGCATTCAGGAATATACTAATATTTCATGGTCAGAGGCAGAGAAAATTGAGCTGTCAAACCTAGAAATAGGAATTTATTTCGTGAATATTAGAGCTACTGATTCTGTTGGTAATCTAGGAGATATATCATTCCAATTCTCCATTGAACCGAAAGAGGGTTTCAATCTAGAAATAACTCAAATCGAAGTTTCAGGGGACCAGATAGTTGGAAATACAATAAATTTCCAAACTTCCATTAACAATTTACAATCATCAGTCGGCTCAGCCAGAATGTGCTACGATGAAATCTGCTCAGCCTATGTTATGATGCCAGGAACAACATCTTCTTCTTCGGGATACTTCGATTTAGATCTTGATATCCAACTCCTAGAGGAAGGCCCCTTGGATATCAGAATCGAGTGGATAGGTACTGAAGATGGAGAATATGGAACTTTGAATCTCTATGAAACAATAATGGTTTTAGAGCAAGATGATAATGGCTCAGATTACCAAATCCAATCATTCTTTGTCGTTCTTTCAGTACTACTCGGCATCAGCTTTCTTGTAAATCGCCTGTGGGGAAAGGAATCAATGAGACCTTAGGCGATAATCATCAATCAGTGAAGCTCATGAGAGATGATGCCGCCACAGATACATGGTCCTGCTCCCTGACTACCCAACAAGGGTCGTCAACGAGCATAAAATGAGAGTAGAGAAAATCGCTTTACTAGGACTCCTGACGATAATACTAGGCGGGGCTTGGTGGCTGTGGCCAGCAGTAAATGGAGAGGTTGATTTACTATCCAGGTCAAGTCATGTCTTCTTGCTTTTCGCATCAGCCATACTACTATCTGATTTAATCGATTTTGGTCCAGTACAGAAATCTAGAATTGGTTCCATCTCGAATGTAGTATGGCCTAGCTTAATCGTAGTCGCCGGATCAGAATATTCATCCAACGATGAGAAGATATCATCTATACTGATGCTCATTCTAGCAGTTTATTTATGGAGTGTGACACAATCTATTTTCGATCACTCTCTCGCAGCTAAGAGACTCAGGGGGACAACAAGTCTAGTGGCTCTAGCATTGGCTATTGCGACAATGGTGACACTAGGCTCGAATACCGAAATTTGGATATTAGTGGGTATTTCAATTTCATATACTTTACTTCCGGACTTACTTTCCAAGGATGAAATGCATGACACTAGAAAGCAATTCTCCAGTAATTTGGAGAAGGCAGAAGACCTAATGATAACACTCAGATCAAATAATTCTGGATTAGAACAAGCCCACTCTATCCTGACCAATGCTAGAGAAATAGGATGGAAAGACCCTCACAAGGGACTGTTGATGGTCGAGGAGGCTGAGAGCGAGGCGAGACGCATAATCGCCATATCTCAAGATCTCGGAGATATACAGGATGACTCACTATCATCTGTAGTCTCTGCCGAGAGTATTTCCAAGATGGTAAAGTCACCTAGGAAAGCGTATGAAATGGGAGTAAGGGAATCTGAACTAGGGTCATTGAGAGAGGCTGAGATACTTTTCAGGACGGCTAAGTCAAGGGCATCTGTGGTCATCGAACACTGGCAAGAAGCCGTCGATGCTATTTCGGAAGCAGAGGGATTACTATCCAATCTTGAAGGACACTCCTCTGATAATATCAGGAGTATTTTGGATTCTGCCAAGGAATCTCTTGATGCAGAAGATCCCGTCGCGGCAAAAAATATGGCCTTGAATATCCCTAATCATATAGAGAGTCTAGTAGGTTTGCAACATGACTCCTCAAAGGCCATGGATGAAGCTGAAAAGTCTATTAAATCCTTAGAAACTGAAGTTCTTACAAACCATATGGAGATGTTTTTAGACTCAAGAAAAGCATATGACGAGGGTAACTACTCACTTTCAAAGGGAATCTCTGATAGCATCATTAGAGATATAAGAGATATTTCAGAATCATCTAATGAGGTTACTAGGGCACTTAGGCAAAGAAATAAGATTGAAGCAAGGTTCCCTAATTCTGGAGATTGGATGGATAGACTTGACCTTGTGGCGCGCCTGTCAGAATCTTCTGAATGGTCAAAGGCCTCATCAGAATTACAATCACTAACCACCGATCTCCAGTCCTTCGAGGCTGAGGTTTCTGATGCCAACGAGCTAATTGATTTCGTAAACTCAGAATGGTCTTCATTGAGTAGGAAACTTGACTCCAAGGGTATTGGAATTGAGGATTCTGACAGATCATCATCTCTCAGAGCGATATCCAATGCTGAGAAGATGCTGAAGGGAGGAAATGTTCAGTCATGTCTGAAGTCCTTAGGCGAAGCAGACTCAGCAATGGAGAGACTGAGAAGAAGATTGTAGATAATTACTTGATTAAGAATATTAACTATCGAGATAATCTCTCTAATCGGTGTTCTCTAAATGACCCTTCAACTTCCTTTTTGGGAGTTATGTAATCCCATTGTTGATAGTCAAGCCCCCCATGCATCATACCGTGGACTTAGTTCTCATTGGCTCATTCCTGCTATTCATGACTGCATTCGCCGGAATCGGATTGGCCAGCATGCTTGTAAAAGAGGACACCACCGATGACTATCTCGTTGCCGGAAGGGGAATGCATCCAGCACTTGCCGCGCTCTCTGCAGTAAGTACATGGAATTCCGGTTACATGTTCATCGGATTTATCGGATTCACATTCACTATGGGATACTCCATTGTTTGGATAGCCTTTGGGTCTATGGTAGGTCAGATTTTGGCATGGCTATGGCTGTACAAATTCATACAGCAATCTGCAAATGAGAGAGGTCTGAGATCACTATCTTCTCTGGTGTCTGAAGCAACCGGTTCTCCAGAGGCAAAGCTAGCTGCCGTGCTTTCGATTTTGTTCCTTTCAGTATATGCCGCGGCTCAGTTAACTAGTGGCGGCAAGGCACTGTATGTAATGCTAGGATGGTCCGAGGTTGTTGGAATACTAATCGGATTTGTCTTGGTCGTCGCCTACTGCTACGCTGGTGGAATAAGAGCCTCGATTTGGACCGATGCCGCCCAGTCAAGCGTAATGATAGTCGGGTCTTCACTATTATGTTGGGTAGCTATGGGTGAGGTCGGTGGTTTTGATGGACTACACACAGGCCTAAAGGAACAGAATGCCAATCTGACCAGTATCGTTCCAGCCGATTTGGGATTCGGAGTGACCCTCTGGGCTTTCGCATTCTTCTTGGGAGGCCTTAGCGTGGCAGGTCAACCGCAGGTTGTCAGTCGTGTAATGACACTAGGTACTGACAAGGACAGGAAGACAGCAATGTGGTGGTTCTTTGCGTGGCAGACCCCATTCCTCCTAATCATGGTCATTATTGGTCTGGCTAGTAGAGTAGTCTTCACAGGAACGGAATTCGATCCAGAGCTAGGTTTACCAATGCTTGCAATGGAAACACTGGGTCCTTTCTGGGTTGGATTAATCCTAGCTTCCATATTTGCTGCAACGATGTCCACTGCAGATAGTCAGGTTCTGGCATGCACAGCCGCATTCACTGACGACATAATGCCTGAGATTAGCCAGGATCATAAGAAGACAAAGATAGTCACTTTGGCGGTAGCGGCCTTTGCTACTGCAATCTCGATATTCGGACTTTATGTCCCGGGGGGAGATTCAGTATTCTCTCTCGTAGTCCTTGCAGTGTACGGTCTGGGTTCTATCTTCGTTCCCATCCTCATAATAAGGTGGGCCGACTATGAGCCTGATACTACTCACACCATGGCAATGATGGTTGCCGCTCTTACGGGAGTTATCGTGTGGAGATTGATGGGATTCAACGATGAGGTATTCGAGTCAATTCCAGGAATGGGGGCCGCATTCATAACACATTTCATTATGAATAAAATAAGATTTCCGGACTTATCGCCTCTCGGCAGATATGACTGGCCTGATGACAGAAAGACAAGGGCCATTGCCGCAGCCTTGATTATTCCATTTGGAGCAATTGAAGCTACTTATGCAATATCTGGGCCAGATTCAGTCGATTCAACATCTGGGCCATCCGGAGATTGGATTGTAGAGGCGACTTTCGGGAGCGAGCAACTCGCTGACGGATTCGAGTACGTGAATGATGGAGAGACAATTGCAATAGACATGCACTCAGACTCGATAGAGGATGCAGAAGACCTCAATATCGTAGGAGTCAGAGTCACTCTAACTTATTCTGAGGATGAGACTAGTACTGGAATTGGCTGTAATGCGCCGGGAGCTTCCAACTCAGATCCAGACACAATCACTGCTACGATGGTACACAATGAAAATAATGCTACAGAAAGTGGCCAGAACTCTGATGGCCCCCCTTCCTCACATTTGGTAGAAGTGGAATGGTACAACTCATCAATGATAGGGAATGTTAGTAACGTTTCAAGATCTCAAATCATTATGGGACTAGATTCTGGAGGTGTTGGTTTGGGGGCCTATGCACTTGATATCAGTGTGACAGTTGAAACTGGAGGAGCAATCGGATGTACTCATACGGATGATGGAGAGGATGTCGAGTATCTAGTTGAGTTAATCACACTAGATTACTCAATAGAATCAGCATGACCTCTCATTACCATGTTAAGATGAATGATTTTTTCTGTGCCTTTTTGTAACCTTTCCCACAGAGGATGTCAATTTCCGGGGTACTCTGTTTCTGGCGGCAAGTGAGAGTAACCACCAACCCAGAGAGAGCAAAGCTGTAGAGACCATTATGACAGTCCCCGCCCACATCACTATATTTCCTTCAGTAACCGGCCAAGCCCAGTAAGAAACAGAACCCACTACCATCACAAAAAGTATTCTGGAGGCCTCACTAGGGGTTTTCCAACCTCTATGATCTTCTCTAGGTGCTAAGAGATAGTCTAGTAATGACACAAACTCACATCGAGCCACTACATTTCAAGAAGTGTTTACTCTCATCAAATCTCGGAATAGTAGTCCTGAGCCGCATCCTCTAGTTCGAGTGACACTTTATCTTCATCTAGAGTAAGGGTCTTACTATCTCTTCTAATTGCCGCTCCATCCACAAAAACATCTACACATCGAGCTCCCGAGTAAATCAGATTCGATAGTATCCTCCTGCCTTCTTTGCCTCTAGGCCTCATCCTGATATCAGATAAATCCCAAGTTACCCAATCCGAAGAGTCCTTTGTAGCAACCTGCCATGTCTCTATGGGATCAAGTATACTAGCGTCCCAGTGGTCATGCTTCTGCACAATACTCGCCGCTTTAGCCTCTGCCCGCATATCCAAACCATTGTTGCTGGCAGCGCCATCAGTTCCTAATCTGACATCAACCCCAGCTTCTATCATCGCCGGATAAGACATAGTTCCACCACATGCTAATTTCTGATTCGAGACCGGACAGTGAACTGCATGTGCACCGTTTTTAGCTAGTATCCTCATCTCCTTCTTGGTAACCCAACCACAGTGCGCACATACGGTTCCCTCTGTGAAATAATCGATTGAATCTAGATATTCTATTGGATACATCCCCGTTCTCTCATGACACTGAGCTACTTCCTCCCTAGTCTCAGAGGTATGGATACTGAGCCTAGCTCCCAATTCCCTTGACATCTCACTCGCCTTCCTCAAGACCTCCTCTGAGCAGGTGTAAACAGCATGTGTAGCGATACCTATCTCTACTCTACCTGAACCGAGAGGGCCAGAGCGAATCAAGGAATCCAGCTCCTTTAGCGCTCTACCACTATCTGACTCACTATCCTCAGATGGTGGCCAATCTGTTGTAGGTCCACAAATAATGCCCCTAATTCCTGATTCTGCTACTACGGGTGCTATCGAACCCGGGAAGTGATACATATCACAGGCGAAAGTAGTCCCACCAGCAATCATCTCAGCTACAGAGGCCCTAGTGCCAACCGTGGCCAACTCCGGAGTCAGATTTCTCTCACTCGGGAAAATACTAGTCTGTAACCAATCCATCAGTGGCAGCCCTTCTCCCATGCTCCTGTTGAGGGTCATTGGAAGATGAGTATGCCAATTCTGTAGAGATCTTGTAATCAGAAGGTCGTTTCCTTCTATTGTCTCTAGAACATCCTCATCCCCAGTACTGGGGGAGTATGAGCCATCTTTGTGAAGAAGAAAATCACCTTCTCTGACCTTTCCATCATGGTCAATGAGACGAGTGTTAGTGATCCTCCGGACGCCAGACTCCATGCTACTCCCAGAGGATATCGCACCTCAAGTTTCTCATGATTAGTTACTTCTGGCGGTTGGCATGAATGGTATCAGTCTTGTCGCCAGACTCTCCATATTTCTTGACTGAATGTAGACCTTTCCTGAGCCATTGAATTCCAGTACTGCACCCTCTCCTCCGAGGAATGCCGACCCCAAACCACCTACTTTCGACAGTCTGTATGATAGTCCAGAGGTGAAGGCTACAACGTGACCGTTATCCACTACTACTGGGTTATTTGGCTCAACTGCTATCTCCTTGATAGCACCGTATGATGTGTAGAAAACCTTTCCCGGGGTTCCTCTGGGTGTGTATGCCCTCAGGAAGAAGGCACCCTCTCTCGAGAATAGCGACTTAGCTCCTTGGAACTTGGCATCAGTATCCACGCTTGGTGTACATGCCATGAATGATCCTCCTTGAATGAAAAACTCCTCTCCTGGGGCCAAGTCAAACTCCTTTATGTCACCCGGTGCTGTAGGAGCTAGAGACACCCATCCGCCGGCACCTCCAGCCGTGTATGTATTCACCCAGAATGACTCTCCTCCGAAAGCAGATTTGGCCATACTCTTCAGGAACCCCCCTAAGCCACCACCGCTACCCATCCCGGTCTTCATATCCACGCTTCTAGACTGAGCTACCATGGCCCCAGGCTCAACTTTCAGTGATTCTCCGGGCCCTAAGTTAGCGGTCATCAGTGTGAAGGCAGGGCTGAATTCGTATTCTACGTCCATGTTAACCGCGTATCATGAGTCTTTATCAATTAAGCTACTCTACAATTTACACGTCGCACTGAGGACACTTACCGTTTCACCATTAGAATTTTTCATCCATGCACTCACCTTATCGCCCACTTTCATCGAACCAACGCCTTCGGGCGTTCCAGTCCAGATCAAATCGCCCGGACTTAGTCCATACCATCCTCTAAGATGACTCATTATCGAATCGAAAGAATGAACCATCAAATCTGTGGTAGCCAGTTGCTTGGTTTCTCCATTCAAGGAAAGCCCTATTTCCATGATACTAGGATCCCATGGAGACCAAGTTCCTAGTACTCCCGATCCTATGAAGCTCTTCCCCTCAAGCCAAGGCCACCCCTTCTCTTTAGCTAGAGTCTGTCGAGTTCTATTTGTGGTGTCACAGCCAATGCACATCTCAACAGGCTCCAGATCTTCCCCCAACCTCACTACCATCTCAACTTCGTAGTCTATGTGCTCATCAACTCGTAACGAGATAACGTTGTTACCAAGACTATCAGAATCTACATGTGAGGTAGGAGGCATGAGGAAGAACCTCGGGTAATCTGTCACGTCTCCCTTTATTTCCTTCGCATGTCCGACATAGTTCCTGAATACTGCCCAGCCTACCGCCATGTCTCTCGCACCACCTACAATCACATTATCACATCGATAAATCTCTCAGCAGGTTGAAGGCACTCGCCACACTGACGAGCTCAATGGCGGAGGACCCCTATCGTGTTCTCGGAGTCTCAAAGGACTCTTCTGATGCCGAGATAAAGAGAGCATACAGGAAACTTGCCAGACAGTATCATCCAGATAGAAATCCAAATGATGTAGCTGCAGAAGAGCGATTCAAGTCAATACAGACCGCATATGAGTCCATAGGATCATCCGAATCCAGAAGGGAATGGGACCAACAGAGACGAATGGAGGAAATGTTCAGAGGAAGGGGATCCTCCTCAGGGCCAACCCGTGGTTTTGATTTTGGAGATATATTCTCCCAATTCATGGGAGGGAGAGGGAATGCAGACTTCGGCTTCGGCACCGAATCCCGACACTCGCCATCATCTGACTTTAGCAGACAAGGCGAATCAATTCGTGGAGCAGACATAGAGGCAGGACTAGACGTCACTCTGGAGCAGGCGATTAGTGGTACAGAGGTAAATTTCTCACATAGAAGGATGAAGAGGTGTCAAAAGTGCGAAGGGCGTAGCTTTGGAACTACCAGGTCCTGTAACAAGTGCAACGGTACGGGAGTACAGACCAAGGGAAGCTCGATCAATGTCAAGGTTCCATCTGGGGCAATACACGGCCAGCAACTCAGACTTAGAGGGATGGGTCATGAGCATCCACAAGGAGATCCCGGAGATTTATTGATAACTCTAAGGCTAGATGCACAGGAAGGAAGAAGATGGGAGGATGGAAGACTAATTCAAGAAGCTCCAGTACCCATATCCACTCTCATACTCGGGGGAAGCGTGAGGATCACCACTCCACTGGGAAAGAGAATCCAGATAGGCGTTCCAGAACGAACAAAGATAGGAGATAGGAGAAGGGTGCAAGGGCACGGCCACCAAGGAGGAGATTTAGATATCGAATTCGTCCTCCAGGAAACCGAAAAACTCACCAAGAAACAGAGAGAAATACTGGACCAGCTAAGAGAATCAGGACTATGAATCATCACAACCAATCAAATACAGGGCCATTAGAGAAATGGCGTGCGTGACTTCTCCAAGGTAGCAGACTACCTGATTCCAAAAAGGAAAAGAATTCACATTTCAGTTTTCATATTCTCCATCCTAATGATTCCTGGAATTTTAGCGACCTTTGAGCCGATCGATATAGAATCGTATGAGATGGAATCTCCTGAGCTAGATGCCAATCTGGTATTCAGGGAAGAATTCACTGCCGCTGGAAATATCTGGGGGTTTGGAATTTTCGTAAGGTCCGAGGCGGAATTTGGTAGCTCTGGTTCGGATGTTTCTATGATTGCAGACTACACGGGAGAAAACTCTGGACTCGAATCTCCGAATGGAGGTATACTGAATCTAACCGTCCTCAGAGAAATAGATGTCAATGCAGAGACTTTGAGAAATCATAATGTATCGATATTCTTTCTCCCGATAGCATCCGAAATCTCTGGAGATCCTGCAGTAGGTATGTTAGATCTAGCTTCTGACTTTCGTTCATTCATGTCCGATAGTTCATCCCTAACTCAACCCAGAATCAATCCCTACAAACTCGCTCTCACTTTAGATATCGAGGAATCGATGGATCCAGCGCCAACTAATTGGACAGATTGCGGAATACTGGAATGTCTTAGGTTCGATGATCCCAATGTAACACAGGATCATATTGACCTGGCCGCTCACAGGATGGCCAATAGTAGCAATGGATCATTTCTAAGATTCCTTTCTAATGACAGGGCATTTACTCCCGACCCCAACAGTTCTGTAATCGGACCAATAAATCATACAATTGGAGAAGATGGTAATCTTGAGTCTGAAACTTGGGAGAGGGGAAGGTGGTCCGCTTCTGCGGCGTGGCTGATAGTTAATCTTGATAGGGAGCAAATGCAAGATAGCGGATGGACCTTTTCCTGGAAGAATGCAACTACAGAATTCGGATACGAAAGAGAGGGATTTACCTTAGTAACCGACCCCATCCGTTACTCTTTCGAATACTGCGAAGAAAGAGAGGAAAAAAATCAGCCCTTGTGTTCAGTGGAATGGCTCTACTTGGCGATAGAAGAAGATCTGAGAGAGACTGACGAGCACATAGTCTCGCTGATGTTTGCGGAGGGGATCAATGTCGAGATTAACAGGGAGCTACTATCCAGTGCATATCTCTTGGTTGCTATGTCGTTCATTGTTGTAGCACTACTTTGGATTAATCTCCGTAGAATATCCGATGTCGCCATAGTATCAACTAGCCTAGTAGTGTCTCTGATCTGGATGTATGGGCTGATAGGATGGGCTATGATTTTCGGTCAGAAGACAGGTTTCGAGTTTATTTTCAGATCTCAGTTCTCAAACTTACTCCCAATTCTTATTTTGGCCCTAGAGATTGACGACAGCCTGCACTCTCTTCATCGATACAAAGAGGAGAGGAGGTCTGGTAAAACCATACAGCAGGCTTGTCGTGTTTCAATAAGTAAAGTGGGCCTTGCAGTCATGCTGACCTCGGTGACCACAATAGTCGCATTCTCGGCAAACCTCACATCAAATATCGCAGCACTCAGGTCGTTTGGTATAGAAGCAGGGATAGGGGTGATGTGTGCCTTCTTCCTGACTGGACTATGGGTTCCACTGGCGAGGCTCGATATCGACCAATGGCTAGAGACGAGAGGAAAGCTCGAAGATGAAGATCCTGATAAGATTCACATGATTCCAAAATCATGGCTCTCATCAGTAACTACGAACTCATTCAAGATGTACCCACTGGTAATTGTCTGTGTAGTCTTGGTAACTGCTTATGCCGTTCCATTGATGACATCTCTCGAGGGAGATTTCCAAGTTGAAGACTTCGTTGAGGAAGATTCTGACCTTGCTGTAGGGGTGGGGCTAATCAATCAGAGATTTAGTGACGAGGGAGAGCCCGCATACATACTTCTTGAAGCTAATATCACAAATCCAAGGGTTCTCGATGCTATCGAAGAGCTTAGAGAAAATATGAATTCTCATGGTCCGGAGGATCCCAATCAGTTCACTAGGTCTCCAGATGGTGAAGTCGAATTACTAGCTGTAGACCAGATGCTATGGTATCTCAGAGCTGCTATGGCTTGGAATCAAACTCCTTTTGAGCAGGCTGGTTGGAATTTTGATCTAAATGATGGAGGAATTGGATGTGAAACCGTAGTAATCCCGAATAGAGACTTCGAGTTCATATTTATACCATCTACCAACGACAGTGAATCGCTGAAATTTCTATATGGCTTCATGATGACTAGAGGAGTTCCAGCCAGCGGGGGCTATCCAGCCCTATCTCCCAGCATAGTTGGGGAATTTATCCAAGTCGACGGAGAATTGGACTATCAAAGACCGTGGCTCACAGAAGATGGCGAATCTCCATTGTATCCAAGAGCCACACTTCGGTTTGGAATTTCAAGCCCCGAACAATTCGCATTGGTGGAGCCAGCATTAATCCAACTAGAGGGAGATATGGAGCCCCTGCAAAATCTCTCAGTAAATCCTCTTAGAAATAGAGGGTCATTGGACCAAGCATTCTCAGATGAGAACTATCCTGTATCATGGGCTATTCCCACTGGTGAGCCAGTTGTAAGATTCGTAGCGGCTGACTCTATGCAAGATGACCTACAAGATACGATCCTTCTAGGCGTATTACTCTGCTTCCTAACACTATGGTGGGGATTCAGAGATAACGGAAGCACTACTCAGAGAATTAAGAAGAATATTTCCAACATGAGAACGAACTCCCCCTTAATTTTCCTAAATATTGTAATTTTTGCCCTGATATCACTGGCTTTAGTTGGTGACGAGTATCTACTGCATTTCATAGCAGTCGCATTCGTTTTATCACTGACCTTTGGAACCACTCCTTTCATCTACGCAGGGATAACAACAACTCCAATTTTCATTATGATAATCTGGCTATACGCGCTGGTAGATCTATTCGGATATGGCCTGAATATGGTTACGGTTTCTATCGCCGCAATCTCCCTAGGAGTGGGTGTGGACTATGTCATTCATCTCATAGAGAGATATCGAGAGGAGATTGAAGAAGGGAAGACACAGCTGGAATCAGTAGCTGTTGTCGGAGGTGCATCTGGTCTCGCACTTTTCGGTTCAGCACTATCTGATTTCGCAGGATTTATGGTAATCAATCAGTCAAAGATGGGATTCTTTTCCACCTTCGGATTATTTTGTGCTATAATGATCATACTATCACTTATTGCTAGCATGATCATAGCTCCCGCACTCATCGGAATGCTACATCGAACTACTAATTGACCATTAAAAGAGATAGAATCCATAGTGAGATAATAGTAAGAATAATGCCGTACAGTAGTGATTGCAGTACAATGCTCCAACTTTTACTTCTACATGCCTGAGAAACGAACTCATCATCATGCTTCTTACTTCCAGATGAAGACTCATGAGTTCCGAGGAATCCATGGTAAACACACACTTGAGTGGTAGACTCCAGAAGTACGAGACATCCCGCAGTGTAGAAGCCTGATAATATTACAACTGTCAAAAGAAGGATAGTCGGATTATAATTCGGAGTTAGCATAGGAGGTTCGCCAACGATAAGATAGACGAAATTTACCACTATGGCACATGAAAATAAGATTACTGAGCCATAGAATCTGTTTCTTCTTCCAGTACTAGAAATATTCCTTATCCGGGCAGCGGCCCCCATCAACCTACCTCCAAATCCCAAGTGAGTCTCTTAGCGCTGACTCAAGGTCTTTGTGGAGAAATTCATAACCAGACTGCTGAAGCCTACTAGGCAACACTCTTTGCCCTTCAATGAGGAGAGGGCCTGCAAGCTCTCCGAAAAGTATCTTCATTGAGAAGCCAGGAATGGGGGCGAAAGCCGGTCTACGTAGTACCTTTCCTAGAGTTTTCGAGAATACCTTCTGCCTTACGGGCTCAGGAGCAGTAAGGTTGTAAGCACCCTCACATTCTCCGTTCATGATAAGGTGATGTATAGCATAGATATCATCATCTAGAGAAATCCATGACATCCATTGTTTACCTCCAGCTAGGGGGCCACCGCCTCCCAATTTCCAAGGGAGCAGCATCCTCCCCAATGCTCCACCAGCGGCAGACAGAACGATCCCGTGTCGAGTGTTAATGACTCTAATTCCAGCTTCTCTTGCCGAATCAGCGTAAGACTCCCACTGAATCACGGTCTCTGACAGAAACCCTTCTCCCTGGGTACTCTCTTCTGTTAGGACTTCATCCCCTCTATTTCCATAGAAACCAATGGCACTAGCTACAAGGAAGGCCTCTGGCTTCTGACTCAGATTGCTAATGGTGTCAGAAAGCAGTGTTGTGGAATCTCTCCGGGAGCCAACTATGGCCGCCTTTCTTTTCTTACTCCACCTCTTATCGCCAATATTCTCTCCACCCAGATGGATGACAACATCAAATCCCTCTATTTCAGAAGAATCAATCACTCCCTCATCAGGATTCCAGCTTAGCTCCTTGAAACCTTTCTTAGAAGGCCTTCTAACCAGTCTCCAGACATCATGCCCTCCGGTATCGAGGAATGCAACCAATTGAGTTCCTATCAATCCTGAAGATCCAGCGACTAGTATCTTCTTTCTCTTAATTTGAGAGAATCTAGCATGTTCTTTCATGTCCCTCTGAAGTCTTAGCTCCCTTGCTTTGAACATCTTTGAAATCCTGCTCTTTACAAGCCATCCACCCATGATACTATCTGCTAGATTCCCAAGGGGGCCGAACGGAACTTGGTAGGTAACCTCATCCTTAACAGTCGTTACACCATCATTTTCTATCAAATCATGATTATGATTCCATGACCAGAAAGGACCTTTGACCATCTTATCAGCAAAGTGATTGGGAGGGTCATAGGCGGTATGCTCTGCAACCCAAGTCATCTTCAAGAAGGGCGCTCCAGGAGCAGGAAAGCGGAAAACTCTCTGAGATCCAACCTCAAGGGAGTCATCTGCTCGGACTTCCTCAGCTACTTCCCATGGCGGCATAAGTCTTCTGAAAGAACCCTCATGTTCGAACCAGTCGAAGGTTGACTTGATATCCGACTCAACCACTGTCTCATGTGTATACTTGTACATTTAATCACCTTGGGAGACTCTTGGGAATGGGTGCGTCTTCAGCCCACCTTGATAGATATCCATCCAGCTTCAGCTTCCTTTTTGTATTGGCAGAAGACATGTACCTGACTTTACCAAAAATTGGCCTTTCAGGACCCCAAGCCCTGTCATGCCTCCCCAAGACCCAGAAAATACCAGTGTATGAGTTTGGATCTCTTCCGTCCAATGCCCATCTATCATTAATTCTGATCATCCAATCAGCAGCGGTTTCCGGATTTGGAGACCATTCTAGAATCCTCTTTCCCCAAAGCATCCTCAGATAGTTGTGCATATGACCCGTTCTGAGTAGTTGCCTCTGCGCCGAGTTCCATACTTCATCACCTGTCTGAGCTCCTTCTATTTGCTCAAACGTGTAGGTCAGTCTTTCGTCATCCCTATGCTCGTCGAGGGTTTTCTTGGCCCAATTTGGAATCGAATCAAGCGTATTGTGATCTTTCCTGAAGTGCGCAAAGTTGAACCCTAGCTCCCTCCATGTTATTATCTGGTCTAAGAATGACTCCGTGGATGCTGATAGGCCCCACCATCCCGACCTCGTGCCTTTTCCAGTATCTTCCACACAAACCGAATCATAAGTCCAATTTCCCTTTTCAAGAACTTCTTTGACAATTCTGAATGTAGATATATGGCCAAAATGCAACCATGGAGACAGTCCACTAACTGCAGGATTGTCTGCATCGTTTCTGCCCTCGGAATAGTTATGCAATCTGTAGTCCAAGAATCTCCCCAATCTGGACATAGCCTCAAAATATCCGCCCCTCATCGTCTCTACTGGGTATACTTCGTGATCTATTTCCAGCGGAGCCATGGCTTTCTTACCCACGCTACCTCCCTCGGCAACCCTCCAAATCCATTCCAATGGAGGAAACTCAATATCCAATTCCTCAACTATCTCATTAAACCTTGAAGTATCCATCGATAAGTCTGTTGTGATTCCACTCATTGGGTCTTCATTGGGAATTGTTGACAAAGCCCCATAGAGACTCTTCTGGACATGCTTCCGGAAAGAGTAAGCGGTTTTGTGTGCCTTGTCAGCATAGCTCATAGGGAGGATTCCATTCGAATCTACAGCTTCGACACTGACTTTGCATGATTTGCTAGCTCTTTCCATGACCCATCGAGGGAGGTAAGTGGGATAATCGTCAATTATTACAGCACAGGCTTTTGTTGAGAGCTTCCTGAGCATGCCATTTCCTGAGTCAGTATGATTCTCAATCCATGGCAAATATGTGATTTTATTGTCCGAGAATATGGAAATGTTGTCTACCATTCCCTGAGCTACAAATGTTAGAACTCTCTCGCTTGACCACTCGTGTCTCACAGAAATACACTCTATTACCAGAAGAGGCTTTTCCAAGTCTAGACTTATCTCTATGGCCCTGTCAAGAGCAGCGTTGTAGTGATACCTTCTAGTAGATGTCATCCAGTATAGGACGAACTCTCCTCCCTCGTTTACAGGATCGTCATTTAGTCTTCTAACCCTAGGAGAAGACACGCTAACTATCCCTCCCGTAACACCAATCACGATACTTTTTATCTTCTCAAACATATAAGGCGGTGTTTTCTTTCCTATTCGATTTCAAACACTCATTCATAACCTGACGTGATTACCAAGGCTTATGACAATCCAAGTCAGAAAAGATGCTGAACCAATAGAAATTGAAGCAGATGCGTACCTCCCTA